>Ga0210009_1000575_pt1 | contig 39814 bp, 36 predicted proteins | sample CryGeyCG2114_065_FD_185457 | JGI IMG/M metagenome (GOLD analysis project Ga0210009, IMG submission 185457) | Groundwater microbial communities from aquifer - Crystal Geyser CG12_big_fil_rev_8/21/14_0.65 (SPAdes) (version 2) | ecosystem: Environmental > Aquatic > Deep subsurface > Groundwater ...
ACCTTTTAGAGCAACATCCGCTAAAAGCCAGCAAACCAACCAAGATGAGAAAGGCTGCATGGAATGGCGATTTTAGGAGCGAGATTTTCTTTGGTTAAGAGATTTAACAAAGCTTAATCCCGCCCTGGGTGTTAGTGGCGATGCGTAACTTGTTGCGCATCGATTGTTAATTTGATTTAGTGCAGTATATTTATTCTTCATTTTTAGTTCTTATCATTTATAGACCCATATTCTAGTACTCTGCACAGTTATTTTTGGTCAGGAAAAATCTAGCGGCCATTTTGGGGAGCAATATCGTTTTGTGTTCTGACGAAAATAACCAAAAATAACCGGGCAGGCATAAATTTTTTTTATAGGCAATGTGGGATGATATTAGTCCGTAAAATGTTGCGGATTTATGTTTAATCGCTTGTTTTAAAAATGAGTTTAGATATATTTATGCTGTAACCAATACCGCCTTAAGGGCGGTAATTTCCGATTCTGTTAATGGCCGCATTTGACCTGTTTGTAACCCTCTCAATGCTAATTCGCGTAAATTCAGTGTCATTAAGGCGACGCGCTCAAGATCGATAACGCGATACCCGAGCGCCTTGGACATGTGACGAATTTGTCGATTTAAGCCCTGAGTCAGCACAATTTCAAAGCTGTCCGAGCTGAGACGACGAACGTGGCAGGGCTGGGTTTGCAGATCTTTATAACGCACTCCACTGGCCATTTGTTCAACAAAATCATCGGTGAATGGCCTATCGAGGCGCACATGGTAGGTTTTGCTGTGGGCAAAACTGGGGTGCATCAGTTGATGGGTCAGCTCGCCATCATTAGTTAACAGCAACAGGCCGCGGGAATCTTTATCGAGCCTGCCGACGGGATAGAGTCTTGGCGCTTCGGGAAGCAAGTGTATAAGGCTTGTTTCTTCCTGCTCCAACAGGCGGCAATCTGTGCCCACGGCTTTGTTCAATATCCAGTAGGCGAGGGTTTCAGTTTTAGTGATTGGCGAGCCATCAAGCTCTATACGGTCGAGGCAGTTTAATAGTTCGTCTAAACGGATGGGAACTGTGTGGCGGGCGATATGGCCATTGAGTGTGATGCGCCCGGCCTCAATTAAACGGCAGGCTTCACGGCGTGAGCCAATGCCACACTGGGCGAGGTACTTTGCGAGGCGCATATCAATCCAAGGTTGATGAATTTAAACATAAAAAAGAGCCGAATTCGGCTCCTTCAATTGTACTTATCGGCATCTTAATTAGCTATTTCAACCTGCTGTTTAACACGCGATAAGAACAGTGTGACTTATCAATGACGCTTGCGGAAAATTACAATCGCAATCGCCACGGCAGCGAGGATCATGCAGTACCATGCATAGGACACCGCCGCTAGCGGTGTGATGCTAAAGGTCGATGCGATTAACAGTGCTTGTGCACCATAGGGAATTAACCCCTGGATAATACAGGCGAAAATATCGAGGACGCTGGCGGCACGTTTGGGGCTTACACCATGTTTCTCGGCTAAGTCTTTGGCAATATCACCGGTCACTACGATAGAAACCGTGTTGTTGGCCACACAAGTGTTAGTCACTGCGACTATGCCAGCCATACCCAGTTCTGCGGCGCGGCATGAGGCTTCACCTTGTGCCTTTGAGAAGCGCGTGATCAGCTTTTCAATCTGTTTGCTCACAAAGGCGAGGCCACCTTGCTGCTGCATCAGTGCCGCTAAACCACCGACCAGCATAGACAGAATGAAAATCTCCTGCATATTGCTAAAGCCAGCATAGATATCTTTACCAAACTGGATCACGCCGTAATCCATAGTAAATAGACCCGTAGCGCCCGCTAATAAGATACCTAAAGTTAAGACCACAAATACGTTCAGACCTGCCACGGCTAAGATCAAAATGGTCAGATAGGGAATGACCTTAATAAGATCGATGTTCTGCGTCGCTAATTCTGCTTGGCCTTGTCCGGCAAATACAAAGGCGATTAAAGTTAGCAGTGATGCTGGGATAGCGAAAATCAGGTTTTCACGGAATTTATCTTTCATATCACAGCCTTGAGTGCGGGTGGCTGCAATAGTGGTATCGGAAATAATCGATAAGTTGTCACCGAATAGGGCGCCAGACATAACAGCGCCCGCCATTAGGGCGTAGTCAATTTGCGCTTGGTCAGCCACACCTAAGGCAATCGGCGCCACGGCGGCGATGGTACCCATTGAGGTGCCCATGGCCGTGGCGATAAAGGCTGCAATCACGAAGAACCCGGGTAACAACAGGTTTGATGGGATCAGTGATAAACCCAGAGCAACGGTGGCATCGACGCCACCTGTGGCTTTTGCGACCGCTGCGAAGGCGCCTGCTAATAAATAAATCAAACACATAGCAATAATGTTGCTGTGACCAATACCGCCTATAAAGGTATCAATCGATTGATTTAATTTCTGTTTTGATAAAATCAACGCCAGAATAATCGCAGGTAAAATGGCGATAACGCTCGGTAATTGATAGAAGGCGAAGTCGACACCTTGGCTTTGGAAATACACACCCGCGCCAATGAAAAGACCAAGGAAAACCAATAATGGCAACAGGGCAATGAAAGATGCCGGGCTGTGCTGTGCTGCTGGATTGCTCAAATGTTATCTCTCTTTCGCTTAGAGTTCTTTCTGCAGGATCCTTAGCAGTCAAACTCGCTTAAATGTAGTGTCGCTTCGGCATCGTATCCTAGCAACTTGAGGCAAAGCATATTTGATCCCCATCAACCTGTCAATTTAGACGTCTAGATGTTTTTACTTCCATTGTGATCGCTAGGTTATTAATAGGTTGTATAAGATAAAGTTTATTCTACATTTTAATTTATAATCAATATGTTCCATATTTTTACTGAGATTGAACTAGTGGTTTTTAATATGATTTAGAGTAGTTTGCAACTGAATAAAATAGCGTCAAAGCAAGTTGACTGCTGCGGTGCTGGAGCTAATCGGCTAGGTTTGCTTGTGCGGTACTACCATTTCGATGCCATAGCAAAATAATATTAATTAAACCTTAATTTTTAATTTGTTGTTTTTAAATGTAAAAATACATTAACCGCATACACTTTTATAAAACACTAATGATAATGATTTGCGTTAGATAAGAGACTTTAATAGAATCGCCCCAAATTATGTTAATAACTCTTTGGAGCTTTGTTTAAATGCGCACATCTTCTCGTCACACTATGAGTCTTGTTGCAATCTCTTTGCTTACTTTGGGGCTAAGCCAAGTTGCGGTCGCGGGTGAGGATTTATTCGGTTATGTCAAAGGCGCAGAAGCCATGCCCAAGGATGCAATCGAACTCTACCAAAAAGTCACCCTACGCAATGATAAGGGTCAAGGTACCTACAGAGGCATTAACTACGAAACTGAATTGGAGTATGGACTGACCAATAAACTTGCAGTGTCAGCCTCTGCTAAGTTTATGTCCTTGGATACCAATGGGTTGATCATCAATGGTTATTTGCCCGCAGAGAAAAAAATTGATTTTAAATCCTCAGGTGCCGAAGTTGGTTTAAGCTATATGTTTTTAAGTCCAGCGAAGGACGATATCGGTCTATCGATGACGGCGTCTTTTGACTATGACTGGATTGATGTGCATTCAGGCCAAGATAAAGATACTTTATCATTAGATCTTGGTCTGCAAACTCAAAAATACATGCTAGAAGGCGAGCTGATTTGGGTGGGGAACTTAGGTATGGAATCAACCTATGCAGACCGTGCGCCTATCGCTAATCTGCCAGAAGACTTCGAATGGTCGACGGATCCAGAGATGGAACTGGAATTGAAAATGGGCACAGGGTTAAGCTATCGTTTCGCCCCCAATTGGTTTGTCAGCGCCGAAGTCTTGTTTGAAACTGAATTTGAAACTGAGGTAGGTCAGGAGCGTTGGTCCTTCTTCGCCGGTCCTTCATTGCATTACGGCGGTGCCGATTGGTGGGCGACCCTGACTTGGTTACCCCAGTTAAGTGGCGGCGGTGAGCAGTATGAAGGCCAGCAAGATACTAGCTTGCATCTGATTGAAAAGACGGAACAAGAAATTAGATTGAAGGTTGCATTTAACTTTTGATTAAGGTGCATTGGGGCTGTTGCAGAGAGCTAATTGCACTGTACAGCCACTGTTATTGCCAAGGATGGTCTGCATTTAAACGTATTTGATTAATTTAGGTATTGATATGGCGCATACATATTGGAATAGCTTGTGGTTTATGCCCATGGTCGTCGTGGCCGCTCCGGCCTTTTGTGCGGATTATTTAACGGTTGCACAGGCGCAGGCATTGATTTTTGATCAAACGGCCGTATTTAGCGAACGACCTACCTTACTGAGTGCTGATGCTAAAGATCAGATCAAGGACGTATCTGGCGTGCGTCAGCGTCAAGATCAACAGCCGATTTGGAAAGTTGAAAAGGACGGACAGTTCCTCGGTTGGTTTATGGTCGATGATGTGGTCGGTAAACATGAATACATTACCTATGCCGTGGGGATTAGCCCCCAAGGTGAAGTGTTGGGTTTAGAAGTATTGAGTTACCGTGAGACCCATGGAGGTCAAGTGCGCGAAGCCAGTTGGCGCCAGCAGTTCCACGGTAAAACACTGAACGATCCCTTTAAACTGGATGAGGATGTCACCAATATCAGTGGCGCGACCTTGAGTTGTCGTAATTTGCTCGATGGCGTGAAGCGTTTATTGGTGATCCATCAACTCTTCCTGTCACAGTCGGCATTATCGTGATCCGCCGCGCTAAACCTTTACTCGGGACTCTGGTGGAAATCGCCGCCGAGTCACTGCCAGATCAAGGCGGTGGGATCTCACTTGAGGATAAAGCCTTAGAAGCCGCGATTACAGCGGCTTTTTCGCGTGTGGCGCATATTGGTCGGTTGCTGAGTTTTCATCAGCAGGACAGTGAGTTAAATCAGTTAAATCGTCAGCCTGGAACATGGATTAGTGTAAGCCAAGACAGTTTACGGGTGCTCAAGTTAGCTAAGTGGCTAGGCAAGGCGAGCAATAACTTGTTCAATTGCACCGTCGGCGGTGAAATGATGTCCCGCGGTGCCTTGCCTGCCTATCTTGGTATGCCTTTGTTATTACAAGGTGAGTGGCAAGATATTGAAATAAAAGAGAATAAAGTGCGACTCGCTAGGCCGCTCATCTTAACTTTAGACGGGATTGCCAAAGGTTATGCGGTCGATATGGCGGTCAGTGAGCTGCGCCGTGCGGGTGTCAGCGGTGGTTGGGTCAATGCCGGTGGCGATTTAAAAGTCTTTGGCACTGCCTCTCTAAATGTACTCTGCCGTGGCCCATTGGGATTGAGCCAAAAGATTGGTGTTAGCAATATGGCGCTGGCCAGCTCGCGGGTCTCACAAACCTTAAGCCGCGATTATCCTGCGTTATTGCTGCCAACGGGCAATGTTGCCGATGTGAGTATCGATGCTGAAAGCGAGCGCATTGTCAGTGTGAGTGCCCCCTTTGCTTGGCGCGCCGATGCGTTGACTAAGGTTGCTGGCTATCTTAATCCTGACTCGGCCGCTGAAAAAATTATCCACTTAGGTGGTCGATTAATTAGTTTTGAATAATGTGTCTTTGGGTGTGATTAGCTGGAGTTTTCAGGCTTTTTTACCGAAGGAGCAACAAAGATTCGGGTGTATAACATTTTCCTATGAAGAAATTAACTGGCTATCCAAATTGGTTCTTTTGGCTAATTATACTTGCCATTAGCGTCACCACGCTCACAGGCTTGTTTATGCTACCTTGGGTAATGGAGTTTAAATTGCAGTGGGATGTGGATTTTGGCCTCAGCGGTGAGCTGCGGTTACCTGCCGTGGTGATGCACGTGTTGTTAGGCTGGTTACTGTTGATGTTACTCGGTGCACTCTGGCACAGTCATATTCGTGCTGGGTGGCGTAAAAAATTGAATTATAGGAGTGGCTTAGTTATGTCGCTCAGCCTTATCACCTTAGCGTTAACGGGTGTAGGACTATACTACTTGAGTTCAGAGTCTGCCCAGTTGTTCGCCAGTTTATTGCATACGCTTTTGGGGATGTTATTGTTTTCAGGTTTTGCTTGGCATTATTACCATGGGCGTAAAATCCGCCAACAATCCCTCTGGCGACAAGGGATAAGATAAGTGATGCGTCAAAGTGCCAATTAAACTGAACTCGATTAAAAAAACTATTAAAAAACACATTTAAAAAGAGTGCCTTATTGGGCACTCCCTTAGCTTCCACTATTTATTGCTGTCACTATCCGCTTGTCGTTAACAATGTATCGTTAGCAACCTGTCAGCTTAAGCGACTTTAAATCGCGCCACTTCTTTTTGTAGGTCGCTGCAAATGGCTTTAGTGTTGACGACGATTTGCTGGGTTTCTTGGATCACCATATTGCAATATCTTGTTTTATCAGACAGTTCAGTCAAGTTACGATTGATTTCTTCGGTTACGTGGGTTTGTTCTTCAGTTGCGGTCGCGGTTTGAGTCGACATCTCGCTGACCTTAGAGGTGGAGTTGAGAATTTCATCTAATGCCTCTTGGGTCTGGCTGGCGAGGGTGACTGTCGATGTGGTCAGGCTGGCGCCTGATTCGATACTCTTCACGGCATCATTGACGCCCCGTTGTAACTCTTCAATCATCCGCTGAATATCTTGGGTCGAGGTTTCTGTGCGGCTCGCCAGAGTACGCACTTCATCGGCGACCACCGCAAAACCACGACCCTGTTCGCCCGCACGGGCCGCCTCAATGGCGGCATTGAGGGCGAGCAGGTTGGTTTGCTCGGCGATGGCGTGGATCACATCCAGCACTGAGGCAATATTAGCCGAGTTGACTGAGAGTTTTTCAATTACAGTGACGGCATTTTTAACTGATTCAGACAGTTGCTGAATATGGTTAACCGATTGAGTGAGGATATTTTTACCCTCAATGGTTTGGTTGTTGACCTTAGTGATTTCGGTGGCGGTATGCAGAGCGTTGCTGGCGACTTCACGCACTGCGGCGCTCATTTCATTTACCGCTGTGACTATGGTATCGACAAACTGCTCCTGCTCGTGGCTGATGTTGATTGTGGTGGCAGACTTAGTCGCAAGGTTTTCAACGGTTTGGCTAACATCTTTGGTCTGGCTGATAATGGCGATCACCATCTGCTGAAGTTGAGCCACAAACAAGTTAAAGGCATTGGCCAGTTCGCCAATTTCATCTTGACGATTAATGGGAATTCGCTGGGTTAAGTTTCCGTCGCCATCGACTATATCATTAATTCGGTTAGTAATATCTTGAATCGCGTTGACTATGATCTTGGGGCCAAAGTAGGCGATCACTAGGGCAACGATAGCGACAAGGGTGGCAATGGTGACGGAAATTTGGGTTTGGGTAGTGGCCTGCTCTGAGGCTTGTAAATCCAGTTCTTTTACGCGGTTATCGGCGGCTTCACCGGCGGCATTGTAGATGTTTCTTAGGGCTTTAAACTCTTTTTTAGATTTGTTTTCATGGAGTTGTCTCGCCAGTTCAAAGTTATTATTTTTTACCGCGTTGATGACTTCCGATGAGGCTTGATACCAGAGCGAAAACTGCGCCTCAAAACCACTGGTGGATTGTATGACTTCTAAGTGTTCTTGCAGGTAATGTTTAAACTCCCCCATGCGATCACGCGCTTGGTCGACGTTTTCCTGCCAGTTGTCTATCTCACTCTTGCGATTGTCGCCGCTGAGATCGGGACGAAGGAGCACTTCTTCACTCAGTTGGGCCTGATAGAGGTCCCGATCCGCGTTGAGAATGGCCGAAATTGCAGGGTTAAATAATTGGCTAAACTCCTGCATTTGCTTGAGGGTGGTGCGGCTTTGCATCGCATCGGTTATTGCCATCACAATCAAGGCTGTCGCCATAATGGCAAACATCAGCGAAAACTTTACTCGAATGCTATTAAACATGGGACTCTCCATAACTCTCTGACAAAACGACTTATTAAATAGCTTAGTCGCTATTTGGGTGTTTGCAGCAGTCAGCGAAAAGTCCGTTATTGGCAACATTAAAGAAAACGCCCCAAGATTTTAGGGCGTTGAGGAGAGAGATTTATTCGGTGCAGGCGATGGGAACTGTGGGTTTCAGCTTAGGTTTTACCTGCACTAACATCACCCCAAAGATGACCATAGCGCCGCCTAAGTAGTGATATATGGCTAAAGTTTCATTCAGAATGATCGCCGCTAGGATGGCCGCGAGGATCGGCATCAAATTGAAGAAAATGCTGGTTCGCTCGGCACCTAACTTGCTGATGCCATTAATCCAAGCCCAAGGTGCGATGAGTGAGGCGCCAAGGGCGGCGTAGAGAATTAACGGTGCGGCTTGGCTGCTAATGGCGATACTGGGCGCGCTAAACAACAACGGGGTTAGCATCAATACGGCAATAATGCCTTGAATATACACCGACTCCCACGTCGATATTGGGAGCTGCCAGCGTTTGAGCAACACACCGTAAAGCGCGTACACAAAGGCGCTGATAAGTAACAATAAATCCCCTTGGGTCACGCCGATGGCAAGATTGGCCATATCCCCGTGGCTTAGCATAAACACTAAACCCAATAGCGAAATCACTGTGCCACCAAAGACCCAGGGCGTCAGCTTTTGTTTGAGTAAAGGTACGGCCAAAAACAAGCTTACCATAGGTACCAGCGAGTTGATTAAGGCCATATTGGTAGCGGTTGTGGTTGCTGCGGCAAAGTAGGCAAGGCTTTGGTTTAACACCATGCCTAAGGAGGCTAAGGTAGCGAGTTTGGGCAGTAATGGCGCAATCGTTTTACGCTTGCGCCAGACGGGTTTTAGCATAAAAGGCGTTAGCACTAGCATGGCAAAAAACCAGCGATAAAAGGCAATGGCTTCGGGGGCGATAATCCCAAAGGAAAGCTTGTTTACAATGGCGTTGCCCGCCCAAATCACGACGGCGAGTAGGGGAAATAAATACAGCATAGGTCACTTAATTGGCGTGAGGACGGGTTTACGCCGAGCGGCATAAACCCGATATCATAGATTGACTGCTATTATCCTTGGTCTTTTATGATATAAATATCGCTTAAAAGACAATGTCAGTTCGTCGGCGGACAATCATTCCTAGGATTGAGCTTTTGTCTATGTCTCGAATCGAGCCAGCCCTTTGTTGGAGTACAGATGCGTCCCGTTTATCATCCGCTCAGGGCGGAACAAGCGCCTGTTGCGGATATTTTCTTTAACTATGAAGCCTTCCTGCCCAATACCATCACCCCAAAACACAGCCATGCCTGGGGGCAATTGCAGTTGATCAGCGGCGGTATTATGGAGCTACATGCCGCCGGGCAGCGATTTTTATCGCCCTCCCAATATGCGATTTGGGTGCCTGCGGGGATTGAACATGAGAGCTACACTCGGCGCAGTATCCATTATTGCTCGATGAACATAGTGGCAAATCGTGCGGGTGTTTTTCCGGATGAGACCTGTCTGCTGGCGGTCACCCCCATAGCGCAGGCGATAGTGAATGACCTGAGGGAGCGGCAAATCCGGGTGGCTGAGGGCGAAGCGGATAAACGTCTGGTTGAGGTGTTAATCGACCAACTGATCTTAGGACAGGCGCAGCCGCAATTTTTACCCTCGAGTACCGATAAATTGTTGCAACCTATTCTGCAGCAATTCGAACTCGATCCCGCCAGCCAAAAGAGCCTTAAAACCTGGGCCAGTGAACTGCATACCACGGAGCGCACTCTGGCGCGGCGTTGCCAAGATTGTCTTGGGATGCGTTTTACCGAGCTGCGACAACGGCATAAGTTTATTTACTCGTTACAACTCTTGCGTGAGGGATTGGCAATCAAGGAGGTCGCTCTGACCTTAGGCTATAACCAAACATCGCCCTATATAGTGATGTTTAAAAAATACGCCCAATACTCGCCCGAGCAATATCGCCGCCAACTGGCCTAAAAATAGGGAACGGTAGTACCGTACCCCATTGCAAATAAAGAGAGGATGTAAGGGATTTTTACACAGGGATTAATCGGAGTTTTTCTGTCGATTCCGTTTATCCTGACGTTTCTCTTTTAAGGTTTTCATCGGCGGTTTTTTCGCTTTTTCTTTACTCATGACAAATACTCCTAACTGAACTTAAACTCAGCAAAGTGATACTCAGTAAAGTGAAACTTCATAAGATGAGACTATCGAGTGTAGCGCCGCATTCCCATCGATAGTTTATTCAACTCTATCTGTCGATAAAGTTGAATGGTAAAAAGTCGATGACCCATAATTTACTTTCACCCCTGGATGATTTTTACATAAGCGCTGCCATACTCGGTAAATAGTCAAGAGGTTCTGATATTGGGCCATCGGCTTTAATTCATTCCGCGGCCTGTTAATAACTTCAAAATAATGCTCTCCTGCTTTTATATTCTGCTTATGCTAAATGCCGCCGCAAATAGCGATTTAAAAGCATGCTGCCACTGAAATTTGAACATGCTTTATTCTGAAAATGCTATTTTTCCCTCTAACTTATTTCTTACAAATGGCGATATCCTTGATCATAAACAGTACGGGTTTACCTAGAATATTGACTTCGGCATATTCGCCCTTAGTGCGTCCGAGCAGGCTGACGCCGAGATCAGAGATCACCGAGTAGCGTCCTGCTCTGGGTTTATGCCCTGGCGGATACACCAGCTCGATACGGTATTCCTGCTGGTCCTGTTGATTAACCAGTAAAATTTCTCGTCCAACCGTCACTTTATCTAGGGTTTCTTCACTTTTGAGTTGATCCAGTTTTGCAATCACTGCGGCTAATGAAGTCGGGCGCAGTGAGGCATTAAAACTGTTTTGCAGGTAATAGGTTTCAGTTTTCAACATAAAAGACTGAAATAGATTGCTAAAAAAAGAATAAAACATAACTACCCCAAAATATGAGCTAGATAACTGCCATGCTCCAAAATAAAAGTTGAAGCAATAAATTAAAAAATAAGAGATGGACTGCCGAGTGCGAGTAGCACTCGGCTTAAACTGGAAATTTAAGTGAAAGGCGCACGAAGCTGGCTAAATAATGAAGCTTATTCAGCAAAAAAGAAGATGGCTTAAAAGTGATGGATGAAAATGCATTTTTAAACATAGTGCTACATCTCCATATCAAAATAAGGCTAAATTAATCATTTAGCTTGCTTGATGATTAATGACTAATAAACTGTCGATACCATAGGCCAACTAAAAAAATAAATCAACTCATGTTTTTTGTCAGTCGGCATTATTACTGGTTTGTGTTGATGTCCCGATTAAATAAAACTTACCGCATTAAAATGCCGCTAATTTTTAGAGATTTGTTACCGCATAAATTTATTTTTTTTGGTTGAATATTGTTCGGTTAGGTCGTCAGCCCTGCGCCTTGCAGCAATATTTTAAGGCACAGGGAAACCAGTAGTAGGCAACTGACGCTGGTGCACCAAATCAGCAGTAACCAGCCGAGCCGCTTGGGTAGAGATGAAGTCTGAGTCGTCATAGCGAGATCCTAAGTTTGTGTTGCTGGCAGCCGAGTCGATATCGGCTGCATTAAGTCGTGTTTAGTGATAGCCAACATCCTTGGTGAATTTGCCGCGAAACACGTAATAACTCCAAAAGGTGTAGGCCAAGATCAGTGGAATAATCATCAGTGCGCCGATGAGCATAAAGCCTAAGCTGCTCTCGGGTGCGGCCGCCTGCCATAGGCTGATAGTCGGTGGAATAATATGTGGCCAGATGCTGATGCCTAAGCCACTAAAGCCTAAGAATATTAACGCGAGCGTTAGCAAGAAGGGGCGATAGTCATCTTGAGTATTTAAGGCGCGGATCAGCGCCTTAGTGCAGAGCAATACCAGCAGAGGTACAGGCGCAAAATAGAATAAATTCGGCAGACTAAACCAGCGCAGGGCAATATTGGGCTGTACGAAGGGCGTCCATAAACTGACGATTCCTATGCTCATCAGCAGGCAGATAGCGAGGATTTTAGCGATCTGCTGCATAGTCGTTTTAAGAGTGCCTGTGCATTTCTTCACTAACCAAGTTGCGCCAAGGAGCGCGTAGGCCAGCATCAGCCCAAAGCCACAGAAGAGTGAGAAAGGCGATAACCAATCGAAGCTGCTACCGCTAAATCTTTGTCCATCTACCGAAATACCTGAGATAAATGCGCCGAGCACTACGCCTTGAGCAAAGGTGGCAATAATCGAGCCGAACATAAAGGCCGTGTCCCAAAAGGGTTTAGTCTTGGCGCTGGATTTAAACCTAAACTCAAAGGCAACGCCGCGAAAAATCAGGGCGAGCAGCATGATCAGCAAGGGAATGGTCAGGGCTTCGAGCACTATGGCGTAGGCTAGGGGAAAGGCGCCGAGTAGGCTAGCCCCACCCAGTACTAGCCAAGTTTCGTTACCATCCCACACTGGCGCAACGGTGTTGACCATTACATCCCTATCGTCTTCATCATGGATGAAGGGAAATAAGATGCCGATGCCAAGATCGAAGCCATCCATCACTATGTACATGAGTGTGGCAAAGATGATGATCCCAAACCAAATCAGGGGTAAGTCGAATTCCATGGTGTGCCTTTAAATGGGTTGTTTAATCGAGAGACAAGATAAAATGCCTGGTTTGTTATTCATGGTTTTCAATCCCTTGCGCTACAGGCCCTTTGCTAATGAGTCGCATCATGTAGCTATATCCCACGCCAAAAATGCCGAAGTAACAGATAACGAACATCATCAGGCTGAGGCTTAAATGAGACACACTGTGGGATGAAACGGCATCTTGAGTGCGCATTAACCCTTGGATAACCCAAGGTTGGCGGCCAAGTTCAGTAGTAAACCAGCCCGCGAGGGTCGCGATTAATCCTGCTGGACCTAACAGCAGCACAAAGCGCAGGAAGAGGGGATTGCTGTATAGCTTTTGCTTGCGTCTAAGATAGAGGCTCCAGACTCCAGCCAAAATCATCAGTACACCTAAGCCCACCATCACCCTAAAACTCCAAAAGACTAAGGGCACATTGGGCCAATCCTCGGCAGGAAACTCTGTGAGTGCTGGCACTTGCTTGCTTATATCGTGTTTTAAAATCAGACTGGCTAATCCCGGAATTTCCAAGCTGAAATGATTGGTTTGGCTATCCATATCGGGCAATGCTGGGTTACGCAAGGCGATTTCCCAACGTTATGCCAAGCTAGGCATGAGCGTCTCGCCCGATGAAATTTTGATTACCTCGGGGGCGATGGAAGCGCTGAACTTGAGCTTAGCGGCCTTGGCTCAGGCAGGGGATTGGGTCGTGATTGAATCGCCCGCTTTTTATGGCGCAATGCAAGCCATTGAACGCCTCAAACTGAGGGCGATTGCCGTCGCGACGGATCCCCGCGAAGGGATTGATCTTAACGCCTTGGCCGAAGTGCTTAAAACCTATCCTGTCAAAGCCTGCTGGTTAATGAGCCTGCATCAAAATCCCTTAGGCTGTAGTTTATCGGAACAGAAAAAACAGGCGGTTTATCAACTACTTTGTGAGCATAATGTCAGCCTGATTGAAGATGATGTGTATCAGGAGCTTTATGTCGGTTCGAGTGCGCCGAGGCCGATTAAAGCCTTAGATACCCAAGGCTGCGTGCTGCATTGTGGTTCTTTTTCTAAATCCTTGATCGCAGGGTATAGGGTCGGTTGGGTCGCCGCGGGGCGGCATGCCCCGCAATTGCAACGGTTGCAGTTAATGTCGACCCTCTCAACCAGTGCGCCTATGCAACTGGCCATCGCCGATTTTATTCAGTCGCCCCAATATGAGCGTCATTTAAAGCGTTTACGCCACACCTTAGCGGATCGCAAATTTGCCATGTATCAGTTACTGCGGGCTCACTTACCGGAGTCCGTGAGTGTGAACCTTGAGCCGGGCGGTTATTTTCTCTGGTTGGCATTACCTGCCCATATGGATGCGACGCAGATATATCATAGCGCGCTTGAGCGAGGGATCAGTATCGCACCGGGGAATCTCTTTAGTAATCAAACAGAGTTTCGCCATTTTATGCGCATTAATGCCTCCTATGATTGTTCAGTCGAGATAGTGCGTGCGGTAAAAGTGCTCGCACAACTCCTATATCACTCCCCGAATTGATACGCCAAAGTGTGAGCCGTTGTAGCCATTTAGCTTGCGAACTAAAAATATTTAGACTTCTAGATGGCCATCTGTTAGCTTGGATGTAGTGCACAGATCTTGTGCGATCGGAGCATCAATTTGCGTAACGCTCACCCTAGGTTTGCCTTGGTGCGCGGCAATGATTGGGGAATTTATTGGGGAAGGACACAAAGATGAAACTTGAATCACTGGCGTTACACCACGGATATGAATCAGAGGCGACCACAAAAGCCGCTGCGGTACCTATTTATCAAACCACCTCCTACACCTTCGATGACACCCAGCATGGTGCTGATTTATTTGACTTAAAAGTTGCAGGCAATATCTATACGCGAATTATGAATCCGACGACCAGCGTACTCGAGCAGCGGCTTGCGGCCATTGAAGGCGGCATAGGTGCGCTCGCTGTTGCCTCGGGAATGGCGGCCATTACCTATGCGATTCAAGCGCTGACTCAGGTGGGGGACAATATTGTCAGTACCAGTCAGCTCTATGGCGGCACCTATAATCTGTTTGCCCATACGCTGCCGCGCCAAGGCGTAGAAGTGCGGATGGCGGCCTTCGATGATTTTGAAGAACTCGATGCCTTAATCGATGCCAAGACCAAGGCGTTATTTTGTGAGTCAATTGGTAACCCCGCCGGCAATATTGTCGATTTACAACGTCTAGCCGAGATAGCCCATAAACATGGCGTGCCTTTAATTGTCGATAATACGGTCGCTACGCCCGTCCTATGTCGCCCCTTCGAGCATGGCGCCGATATCGTTATTCATTCCCTCACCAAATATATTGGCGGCCATGGCACTACCATTGGCGGTGTGATTATCGATTCGGGTAAATTCGATTGGGTCGCGAATAAAGAAAGATTTGCCTTACTCAACCAAGCCGATCCTTCTTACCACGGCGTGGTTTATACCGAGGCCTTTGGCCCTGCGGCCTTTATTGGACGTTGCCGCGTGGTGCCGCTGCGTAATACTGGCGCGGCGCTTTCACCCCACAGCGCATTTTTGTTGTTGCAGGGGCTTGAAACCTTGAGCCTACGTATGGAGCGTCACTGCTCGAATGCGTTGGCATTGGCCGAATACTTGATACTGCATCCTTCGGTCAGTTGGGTGAATTACGGCGCCTTGCCGAGCAGCCCTTATCGTGAAAACTGCCAAAAAATCACCGGCGGTAAAGCCTCGGGGATCATCAGCTTCGGTATTAAGGCGGCCACGCCCGAGGAGGGGAAAATCGCCGGTGGTAAGTTTATCGACGCACTGCAGATGATTTTGCGTTTAGTGAACATTGGTGATGCGAAATCCCTCGCCTGCCATCCCGCCAGCACCACCCACAGACAGTTGGACGCGAACGAGCTTGCCAGAGCCGGGGTGTCTGAGGACTTGATCCGAATTTCCGTTGGCATCGAACATATCGACGATATTATTGCCGATGTGGCGCAGGCGCTAGAAAAAGCCTTGGCTTAAGCCTCTAATCCCATCAAAAAGGCCGCTAACAATAGCGGCCTTTCCTTTGTTTCACATCACTCGCTACTTATTGGGTTTGTTTCCAACAGGCGATTACGCGCCTTTTGATAGAAGTAAGATACGGTCAGTAAGATCACCCCAATCAACATAAAGGCGATGACTTTTTGCACCAGCTCGAAGGACGCCATATCCAGTAATAACACTTTGAGTGTGGCTAAGGTAAAGAGTCCGGCGGCGAGGCGGATCATATCCGCATGTTGGGGTTTTAGGCTGATAAACATCAACACACTGCCATGCACGACGAGCAGAATGGCACTGAGCGGCGCGGCAATAATGCTATCAAATACATAACTCCAGGTGAGATAACTGAGCGCCAGTAACCCATGCCAGCCCCATTTCAGCCATTGCAGCGGTAAGAAGCGTCGATGCAAACGGATAGCGACGCCGCGGCGCAATATCAGCGTGGCAAGCAATGCTAAGGCGGTAAATTCGCAGAGGATCAGTAAGGCGTTATTCAAATCCAATCGCAGCGATATCTCAAAGTGCAGCATTATCGGCAATAGCGCGAGCCCCAGACAAAGCCCGTAGGCCAAGCTGTAGCTTGAGCGAACCGCGGCTTGGATCTCGCTGGCTATGTGTGCGAGTAAGCCCGTTTTTTGGCCTGAGTATTGAGAAGCTCTTTGGATCAACAGTGCAAAATAGCCGCTGAGTGCTAAAGCTGTCATCGACCAGGCCACCACCTCAGTGCGGTTTAATCCATATACGAGTACGGCCAATACCAGCGCAAAATAATAGGGGCTAAGTTGCCATTGAAGGGTCAATAGCTGACGCCATCTATCGGGTAGTGTGCGATAACGAGCGAGTACAAATCCCATGATAAGAATGCCAATCAACAGTCCGATAAGTCCTTGCCAGATTTCAAATAGGCATAAACTTGCTGTGGTGAGTACGGCAAGCCAAGTCAGGATTTTAGCTTCAATCTCAAGGGCTTTGTGTTTAATCACATAGGCAAGGCCAAGACTGAACAGACAGCTAAACCAGAGTGCGGCCGCGGTAAACTCCCAATAGCTGCGGATGACTTTAGGCAATAATAGCAGTGGCAAGAGGAGATAACAGCCGAGTTGTATCTGCTTGGCGGCCTGGGCAAATAAGGATGCAGGATAGCATCTACGATACCAATAGTGGGCCAACAGCAGAGCGGCGAACAATTCAATGCGTGCCAGCTTGGCCATCAGTGGCTGCGCACTAAAGCTCAGGCTACCACTGAGCGTCACGCCTTCTACCACAGTAAATAAGAGTGGCAGCAGTAAGAGCCAGGCGGCGAACTCGCTGACCATCAACTTATCTTTGCCACTTAAATACAGCAGTAACAGACTCACTAGCGGGATGATGGCGAGGTAATAATCGCTGCTGACAAGGTAAGCCGCGAGCAAGAGAGTGGCGACATAAAATCCGCTGAGGATTTCTTTGAGTAGATAACTCAGTTGCCGCTCAAGCGGTGAGAGTGGCACCTCATCACTCTGGATTTGGCGGATAACAAATAACAGGGCGCCCGTACTCAAGACTAACGCAATCAGCGGAAAACCAAGGGCGGCCATAGGCGTTTGGGCGCCAAGCCCGAGTAAGGATAAACTCGTAATCACGGCATATAAATTGAGAGTCAGCCCAGTGAGCAGTAACACATAGGCTTCGGCGCGTACCGAAATCAGTTTCTCCTTAAGGCCAATCCACAGCATGAGCAAGGCCTCGAGGATTAATACCAACCCCAGAAAATCATGGCTTAACAGATAAAGTGCGGCAAAGGCGGCAAAACTGCCGCCAAAGACTAACAAGAGGCTGCTCTGTGATGGGGCTAGGCGAACTTTAAGTTTGAAATATAAGCTCGCGCAGATTAGCGCGTTGGCGATAAAGATTTCCCCTGCCAACTCAGTAAATTGTGTGAGCTCGAAGAGCACAAAGGCCAATAAGGCAATCGGTAGAACTAAGGCTCTATGGCTGAGTGGTGCTGTTGCTGAGTTAAAGATAAGCCCAACTAGTCCATAGAGATAAAATAGGACGTTAATGCTCACTAGGGCTAGCACTGCGGCGCCGTTCCACTGATGGAGTGGTAAATCGACAAAATAGCTGAAGGCTTCGATACAAGCGATATGCAAGAAGGCGGTGATTTCAAGGAGCGATGGCCACTGCAATTTACGGCTTTGGGCGAGGGCGCCCGCACCAATCAGCAGCAGATAGGGTATATACAGTAGCGGCGCATAGCTTTGGGATAACAGCATCATAGGCGCCATCGAGCCGCCGACCAAGGCAATGACGGCAATGACCTTGGCATCGAGGCGCATCGAGAGGCCATAGCCCGCTAAAGTAATCAATAGCAGCAGAATAAAGCTGGCGCTGTTGGGGATGATTTCAAAATAGGGGCCAATAAAATAGGCGCAGAGAAAGTTTAGGATAAGGCCTAATCCGACGATCCCCGAGCCAAAGTCGGCCATGCCCACCCTCTTTTGGCGGATAAAAATCCCGCCCGCAATAATCGCATTGGCGCAGCCAAAACCGAGCAGGGCTTTACCGAGCTCGGAAAACCAATGATTGATGGAATATTGCAGTAAATAACCAAAACCTAGGGTGAGGGTAATGATGCCTGCAACCGTTCAAAAACACTGGGCCTAAACCCTTGGCTTGATAGTGTTGATAGAAGCCTTTGACCTGCTCAGTAATTGCTGCAAAGGGCGCCACGATGGCGGCAAGGCCCTGGGACAATAAGCTCTCAAATTGGCTGGCTGCCTGTACGCCCACCTCAATACCCGCTGGTTGAGTAAACTCTCTATCGCCGACTTGTTGCGAATCCAGCCTTGAATGCGCTTCTTGGGGATGTGTAGTTTGGCGCTGCCAGGGATCGTCTTGCCAAGGATTCGTCTCAGGCGTTTGCGGCTGGAGAGGCGTTGCGAGCGCTTCAGATTGCTGCGAGACGGTCTGAACCCTTGATTCAATATCGGCCGCGCTAAGTGGTGCGGTAACGTGTGTAATTGAATTCGAGAGATGGCCTGCGTCTTGCTGCTCAAGCTGCAGACTGATGCTATCGAGCTTGGCAGAAAATTCGGCCAATTGGCGGCTGAGTGAAGATTGCTGCGACAGGTGCTGCAATGTTAACTGCGCCAATTCTGCCTTGAGTTGGTCTACGTCATCCTTTAACGGCATATCAGTATCCTAAATACGCTATCCATATGCATTTGCTGCAAAAGATTGTACTGACAACTTGGGGGAAGGGCTAGCGAAAAGCCATGATTCGGCCAGTATTGAGCTTGGAATGGGACAAGCGTGGCAGAGATAGTGCAAAGCCTTTGCCCTATCTTTGCCACTCGAAAAGCGGTTATTTTTGTGCTTGCAGGATCACAAACTTGCCGTTGGAGGCAACTGTGGTGCAGTTTTTAAATAAACGCTGTAATTTCACATGGTAAGCCAAGTGGCGATTACCCACTATATGTAAGATCCCGCCATTTTTGAGTCGGCGCCGCGCGTCTAAAAACATCTGCCAAGCGATGTGATCGGTAATGGCCTCACCTTGGTGAAATGGCGGATTACAAAGCACTAAATCCGGCTCCACCCCATCGGGTAGGTGGGTCATGCAGTCATCCCAATGGAAATGGCCTTTATCTGCGGGGAGTTGGTTACTGATCCAATTGGCTTTCGCCGAGGCCACCGCCATTTCGGAGTCATCAATAAAATGGATATTCGCATTCGGGTATAATTGGGCCGCACGCAGACCGAGCACGCCATTACCACAACCCAGGTCGACAATCGTTTTAAAATCGCCCTGAGGGAGATTATCCAACATAATGCGCGCGCCGATATCGAGTTTATTGGCGGCAAACACATTGCTTAAATTACTGATATGGAGCTTGAACTCGGGAATCTCCCAGGTGACTTCCTTCGGCAAGGCTCTTGGCTTACCCTCGCTAATACAAGTGATAACCCGGGTTTTTTTCCAGGCAAGGCTGGCACTGGCTGGCCCTAAGTGCTTAGCGAATAATTCCAGTAAGCTCGCGTTGATGGACTTGGCCTTAGCGCCAACCAACACTTTGCAACCCGCAGGCAACACTTGGGACAAGCGCATCAGCTGGTGGGCAAAGTAAGTGAGGTTTTTAGGTAACTTCATCAATACGAGGGTGAGATTTTCAGGCAAGGCATCGCGACTGGTAAACCATTGCAGGTTATCCATAGTTAACTGATTGCGCTGATGATTTTGCTCTGCACCTAAAAAGCTGGTTCTGGCATCGGTTTCGATATTCAGTGGCCAATCGGGATTAAGCCGCGATAGGGCGCAACTTAAGGCACCAAAGCTGTCGTTGATAATGGCCGTTGGCACAGCGGTTTGTCCGCCTTCGACTAGGGTGTTAATCAGATGCTCGTCTGCTGCATCCCAAGCTTGAAGATTGGATTCCTGCGAAGCGGGGTAGCGGAATAGTTCAAGCTCGATCCCTGCCACTGAAAATTGTGTCGTCATCTTTGTACTAAGCCAATAAAAACGCTGCCAATAAAACAGCGCCAATTAAATAAGGCGCAGATTATCGCAGATTTCCCCTTATCGTGCGATGCTTGCCTTGTGAGCATCCAGTTTGTTGTGCTTTGGGTAGAACTTAAAAGACAAGCCGTAAACAAGGTAGTGTATGAAACAAGTCGATTTAGGACTCGAGCCTGAGCAGCATCCTGTGCCTGATGGGGGGATTTCTGCCAGCGATTGTCAAGATATAGGGCTAGTCGAACCGCCCATTACTTTAGTGCGGGATTATTTGAATCCAGCTCAGCAAGCGGCATTACTCAAGGAGGCCGAATCTTACCCTCTGAGCCGCCCACAAATTCAAGTGTTTGGAGAATATCATTCGATCCCAAGGCAGCAGGTTTGGTTCGGTGATGCGGGATGTGACTATTTATATTCTGGGCTATTTATTCGTGCCATCCCTTGGCCTAAGTATTTGCACAAATTGCGCGATAAATTGCAGCGGGATTATGGCCTTGGTAGCAATGGCGTATTAGTCAATCGCTATGCCGATGGTCAGGATTGTATGGGCGCCCACAGCGATGATGAACCCGAGATCGCCCATGGCAGTGATATTGCCTCAATTAGCCTTGGCGCCTCACGGGATTTTGTGCTTAAACATAAACACAGCAAGCTTAAATACACTATTAGTTTACATAGTGGTGACTTATTAATTATGCACTGGCCAATGCAGCGGGATTGGTTGCACAGTGTGCCTAAGCGCTTAAAGATCAAAGAACCCCGTTGGAACTACACTTTTAGGCAACTGGTAGTGAATTATCACTGTTAGTATTTACCCTAGGATATGGCGTTGATATTGCCATTAATGTTGCAATAGAGTGAGCCATCGCCGACAAAATTAGCGGTGTGAATTTGATCTTTTTAAATTGAAGCAGTACTCTGCGCCCACTGGATTTTCCCATTCTGAGATTCGAATATGTCCAACATGCATACGCAGGTTACAGTGGCCGAGATCATCACCCAGAAGCTAACTGATAGTTTCTCGCCAATCCACTTAGAGGTTCTTAACGAAAGCCATCGTCACCATGTTCCGCCTAATTCAGAGACTCATTTTAAAGTGGTATTAGTGAGTGAAGAGTTCGATGGGCTGCGCTTATTGGCACGTCATCGCTTAGTCAATAACTGTTTAGCCCATGAATTAGCCACAGGTGTGCATGCGCTTTCTATTCATACTTTTACTCCAAGTGAGTGGGATGCGAATGTGGAAGTTCCCCGTACCCCCAATTGCCGTGGTTAAGCGTTAACGGGTATTTACGACTAAGCCACTTCCTCGGAAGTGGCTTTTTGTTTTAAGTCACATAGAGGGCATTCTTTAGTTTCCCTGCTGAATTTTCTGTGTTAACAATATGTTCTATTTTGTGGCGTGTTAAGCCCCCATCAATGTGCTTAACATATCTCGTAAAGAATGCTAATTCAGGTTTGGTAAAGAGGCGATTGCGACTCGGGAGTGTATTCGATGCGTAGGTTTGGGTCCCTGCTTTTGGCTCTGTTGCTGGTGCTTAGCGGTTGCAAGCCGCCGGCAGGCAATGCGGGAAATGCATCAGGGGAGCCCGGCAGCACACTCTCATCTAGCCCTCAAATTATCGAATGGCGTCTTGCCACTTCTTGGCCTAAAAACTTCCCCGGTTTAGGTATGGCCCCAGAACGTTTTGCCCATCTTGTCGATGAAATGTCCAGTGGCCGCTTAAAGATCCAGGTTTATGGCGCGGGTGAATTAATGCCCGCTTTTGCGGTATTCGATGGTGTCAGTCAAGGCAAAATTCAGATGGCCCATGCCGCTTCTTATTATTGGAAGGGTAAGACGCCTGCGGCGCAGTTCTTTTCCTCTATTCCCTTTGGCATGACGGCGCAGGAAATGAATGGCTGGCTGCACTATGGTGGTGGTATGGCGCTTTGGGAAGAAGTGTATCGTCCCTTTGGCATTATACCGCTGGCGGGCGGTAATACGGGGATGCAAATGGGCGGGTGGTTCAATAAGTCTATTAAGACGATCGCCGATTTTAAAGGTTTGAAGATCCGTATGCCGGGCTTAGGCGGCGAAGTCTTAAAACGAGCCGGTGCCGTACCCGTGAATATGGCGGGGCGTGAACTCTATGGCGCGCTGCAAACGGGGTCGATCGATGCGGCTGAGTGGGTAGGGCCATTGAACGACCTTGCCTTTGGTCTACATAAAGTGGCTAAGTACTACTATTACCCCGGTTGGCATGAGCCGGGTTCTAATATGGAGTTTTTAATCAATAAAGCCGCCTTCGATGAGCTTCCTAAGGATTTGCAGGTTATTGTGAAGAGTGCGGCTAGGGCGATCAATCAAGATATGCTCGATGAATATACGACCCGTAATGTGACGGCCCTTGAGATCTTAGTCAAAGATGAGGGGGTTGAGTTAAGGGAATTCCCCGCCCAAGTGCTGACAGAACTTGAGCAAATTTCCTTGAAAGTGATTGAAGAACAAGCCAATCAAGATCCTTTGATGCGTAAAGTGTACGCCGCCTATCACACCTACGAGCAAGGTGTGCGTCAGTATCATAAAATATCTGAGGATGCCTACAGTCAACAAAGGCAACAATAATCAACAGTGTTGACATTAAATGGTCATCTTAGCAGCGGATTTATATGAGATGATTTCATCTTACCTTATCTTGTTATCGACCTAATTAATTTGATGTTATGCTTGCAACCTATATAGACGTGACAGTGGCGTTGATGTCGCCCTGAGAATTTGGAGATCCCTATGCCATTACTTGATAGCTTTACCGTTGACCATACTCGAATGAATGCGCCAGCTGTCCGAGTCGCTAAGCATATGAGCACGCCTAAGGGCGATGCGATTACGGTATTTGACCTGCGTTTTTGTACGCCGAATAAAGATATCCTCAGCGAGCGTGGGATCCATACCCTAGAGCATTTATTTGCGGGCTTTATGCGTGACCACCTAAATGGTAATGACGTTGAGATTATTGATATTTCCCCCATGGGTTGTCGTACTGGTTTTTATATGAGTCTGATTGGTGAGCCAACGGAACATCAAGTGGCCGATGCCTGGCTTGCCTCGATGGAAGATGTACTAAAAGTGGTTGAGCAATCAGAGATCCCTGAACTGAACGAGTACCAGTGTGGCACCTATGAAATGCACTCATTAGCCCAGGCACAGGATATCGCCCGTAATATTATTGCCGCGGGTGTGAGCGTGAATCGTAATGATGATCTGAAATTAAGCGATGAGATCCTCGGCAAACTCTAAACTTTAGCAGCCCTTAACATTGAAAATTACAGCTTAAAGTTTTAGCTACAGGTAGAAGAAAGCGACGATGTCGCTTTTTTTTTGGAATAAATTCAGCTATTTTACAACTTAATAACAAAAACACCGTACGCTAACAAACACTTTTGGGAGCTTGGTATGTCTAGTCACTATTTTGCAGTATCGCTTACCGCGGCTGCGGTTTCTCTCGTTTGTTCAAATGTTCTCTCTGCAAACCCGCTTTACTATCAGACCCTAGAACTCAGCGAACTCAAAGATGGTTATCACAGCAGTGATGATGTGATGACGCTCAGCAACCTGAATTCATTAACCCTACTGCCCGCCGACCACAGTGGCAATATGGCCAATGTCGGTATGCGCTCCGCCAGTCAAGGTGTGGCTGTGATGCAAGACAGGGTGTATTTCTCGCCAGCTCCCTATAGCGCACCACAGTTGCAGTTACTGCCTCATCTTTTGCAGCAACAGAGTGTTACCGTCACCCCCCTCGCGAATATGGTCGTTGGCGGACAAGGTGCGTTTGGGGTGATTAATTACCAGAGTCTAGCCATTGCTGATCGTGCGCAGAATGCCAGCCTAATGGTCGAAGGCACGACCGACTCGGATATTAATGCGAGCATGGACTGGAGTGTTAAACAAAAAGAATATGGTATGGTTCTGGCGGCAAATTATAGCCAAAATCAAGGTGATGGATACTTTCTCAATGACAGTGATGCCGACAGACGAACCACAGATATTCTCTTCAAAATGAATGCCTCTAGCCTGCTTGGCGCCCGAAGCCCACAGGTGACAGAATTTACCTATCAATTTATCGATGATGATAGCTACCGTTCACAATTGGGATTGACCGAGGCCGATTGGCTCAAGGACCCTCTCATGCTTTACTCTGCGAGCGCTGGGGATGAACACCAAGGGCGGCATCATAAATACCAACTTTCACATCAAGTGGCCCTAGGTAGCAGTAAAGTGGTTACCGACTTTTACTACCAATCCTATTCACAGCAATTAAATCAATTAAGCCAATTCAATGGCCAGGACATTGATACTCAGAACCTTGCTGCTATTGCCGCGTTTGATCGACAGCCCAGTGTCGATGGCGCAGAGCTAACAGCCCTAATGCAGGACAACGACTACAGCTCTTTTGGTACTCAAACCCAATCGACCGCTCAGTACGGTGAGCATCAAGTGATTTATAGTGCTCGTTATCATACCGATAAAGCCGAAATGCGTTTTGCTGAGCAACAGGATCAGTGGTTGGCAGACAGAAGCATTGCAGGCGGTATCGCTACGGATATCTTGGCTTACACAGATGATGCGACCGCCCTCACTTCTGCCATTGATTCATTGTTCAACTGGCAAGGGCTGCAAATCAAGTTAGCACTCACTTATGAGCATGTGGATGTGAGTCGTGAAGTTAACTTAGATTATGCCGGACTCGAGGCTGTGGACTTTTCCGATAGTGATTGGATGCCGCAGTTAGGGGTGTTATACGATGCGGGAGATTGGCGTTTTAGCACAGATATACGCCGAGCCTGGAGCGCGGCAAGTGCGGGCAATAGTGAGCAGGAAGCGCAGGTTTCGCTCCATTATCAAGTCAGTGCCCAATACGCCAGTGACGGCATGAGCGCCGACATTAAAGCCTATGTTCAAGAGTTTGATAATCTGCATGTGGGCTGCGATGCCTATTCAATGTGTTCAGATGCACGCTTGTTAACCCAAGAGAATGTGCCAGATGTGCTCACTTATGGTGTGGAACTCAGTCTAGGTTACCGCTGGGATCTCGGCGAAGTGCAGTTACCCTTGGGGCTGAATTATCAATATCTGAGTTCTGAGTATCAAACCAATACTTGTACTGCAATCCAAGGCTGTGTCTCCGCGGGGGATAAATTGGCTTGGTTACCCGAGCAGCAACTGCAATTCAGTGCTGGGGTTAACTATGCCGAATATGGCCTTAATTTGAATGCCTTCTACCAATCTGAGCGGGAATTAACGCAATTTGGTTCTGAGCTGCAAACGGTTTCGAGTCAATGGCGGGTCGATTTAGCGGCCAATTATCAATTTGATCGTCACCACGAACTTTATTTTCGCATCGAAAATCTCTTGGATGAATCACTGATCACAACAGCATCAAATAGCGGAATTCGATCGGAAAATGGACGGATCAGCTATTTAGGTTACCAATGGCGTTTCTAAGCCTAGATTAAATCTTGTTTGAATTTTATTCGGTGATAGATAAGAAAAATACTATCGGGGAGTTTTATGGGGACACTCTACTTTTTGCTAAATTAAATCTTTAGAAATTAATGTTATAGTATTTGCTGACCGTAATATTCTCTCTTTCTGATCCGTCACTAGGTCGGAAGGTGAACGCCGTAGCGCATGATTCTTTTAAATCCGTATTTTAGGTTTGAAAACACCTATAATTTTCGTGGCGATGCCAAGTCAATTGGGGTAAAATGCGCGCGACCAGCGTGATTGCGATCGCATTTCCGTGATAAATCTGCGCTAGCTCAATGCGGTAGGTTTTGTTTAAAACCTCAGTATTTAGCAGGAACGCGGCGCATTGTCTTTCCTTCAAAACGTAGTGCTTGTGGATATGATTACAATTAAGAAAGGATTGGAACTGCCTATAGCAGGCGGACCAGAGCAAGTTATCCATAATGGCCCAGCCATTAAACATGTAGCTACTTTGGGTGAAGAGTATATTGGCTTACGTCCAACGATGAAGATCAAAGTGGGCGATAAAGTACAAAAAGGTCAGGTTCTTTTTGAAGATAAGAAGAATTTAGGCGTTAAATATACGGCTTTAGCCAGTGGTACTATATTAGACATTAACCGGGGCGCCCAGCGTGTGCTGCAGTCTGTCGTTATTCAAGTGGAAGGCAACGAAAGCGTTACCTTTGCTAAATATGACGCCACTGCACTCGATACGCTCGACTCGCAACTGGTCCGTGACAATCTGATCGAATCAGGTTTATGGACTGCATTGCGTACACGTCCTTTCAGCAAAGTTCCTGCTGTAGATTCATCTGCCGCTGGTATTTTTGTAACCGCAATTGATACTCAACCCCATGCTGCCGATCCCGTTGTAGTGATCCGTGAGCATAAAGAAGATTTTGCTAATGGTCTTAAAGTCTTAGCAAGACTCACCGAAGGTAAAGTTTACCTTTGTAAAGCGCCTGGCGCTGATATCCCCGCCGCAAACGCTCAAGTTGAAGAATTTGCCGGTGTGCACCCTGCGGGTTTAGTGGGGACCCACATCCATTTCTTATTATCTGCCTCTGCAAAACGTACTGTTTGGCATATCGGTTACCAAGATGTAATAGCTATTGGTCAGCTATTTACGACGGGTGAACTGAATACTGAGCGTGTGATTGCGATTGCTGGCCCTAAAGCGGCTAAACCTAGACTGGTTCGTACAGTGTTGGGTGCAAACATGGCGGAATTGACTGCTGGTGAAGCCTTAGATGGCAATGTTCGTCTGATTTCAGGCTCTGTACTGAATGGTCGTACCGCCGTTGGTCCACAAGGGTTCTTAGGGCGCTATCACCTTCAAGTGAGTCTGTTAGAAGAAGGTGCTGAGAAAGAATTTTTGGGCTGGGTATTACCGGGCTCAAATAAATATTCAATTACTCGTGCATTCTTAGGACATCTTGCTCCTTCTCGTCTGTTCAGCATGACGACCAGTACAGGTGGTTCAGACCGCGCTATGGTGCCTATTGGTAACTACGAGCGTGTTATGCCTCTGGACATTCTTCCTACTATGTTGTTGCGTGACTTAATTTCAGGTGACTTTGACGGTGCAGCTACTTTAGGCGCGTTAGAGTTAGATGAAGAAGATCTCGCACTGTGTACGTTCGTATGTCCAGGCAAGTATGACTACGGTTCATATCTGCGTGACTGTTTAGATACGATCGAGAGGGAAGGCTAATGAGCTTGAAAGATTTTTTCGAACGTATTGAACCCGACTTTGAAAAAGGCGGTAAATACGAAAAGTTTTATGCCCTATTCGAAGCGGCATACACAATTTTTTATACCCCAGGTAAAGTGAACAAGGGCAAAACCCACGTTCGCGATAACCTTGACCTAAAACGTATGATGATTACGGTTTGGGCCTGTGCTTTCCCAGCGATGTTCGTGGGTATGTACAACGTAGGTTTACAAGCTCAATTAGCTTTAGTGGCTGGTTTTGCTACCCCTGACGTATGGCAAGTGAGCTTGTTCAGCCTGTTCGGTACCGAACTGACGGCAAACTCTGGCTGGCCTGCGCTAATGTGGTATGGCGCCTGTTTCTTCTTACCTATCTACGCGGTGACCTTCGCCGTGGGTGGTCTCTGGGAAGTGCTGTTTGCCTCTATCCGCGGTCATGAAGTCAACGAAGGTTTCTTCGTTACCTCTATCCTGTTCGCTTTAACGCTGCCAGCAACTATCCCATTATGGATGGTGGCGCTGGGTATCACCTTCGGTGTGGTCGTGGCGAAAGAAGTGTTCGGTGGTACTGGGCGTAACTTCTTAAACCCAGCGTTAGCGGGTCGTGCCTTCCTGTTCTTCGCTTATCCGTTGAACATGTCGGGTGATACCTCATGGGTGGTGGCTGACGGTTACTCAGGTGCGACTGCACTGAGCCAAGCGGCGTCTGGCACTCTAGATTATGCTATTAACCAGAACTGGTGGGATGCGTTCTTCGGTTTCATTCCAGGTTCTGTTGGTGAAGTGTCTACATTAGCGATTCTGTTAGGTGGTTTGGTCATCATCTACACCCGTATCGCTTCATGGCGCATCGTTGGCGGTGTGATGGTGGGTATGATTGCCATTTCTACTCTGCTGAACGTTGTCGGTAGCGACACTAACCCAATGTTTGCAATGCCTTGGTACTGGCACTTAGTGTTAGGTGGTTTTGCGTTTGGCATGATGTTTATGGCGACAGACCCAGTGTCAGCGTCATTCACTAACCAAGCTAAATGGGCATACGGTATCTTGATCGGTGCAATGGCTGTGTTTATCCGCGTGATTAACCCTGCATTCCCAGAAGGCATGATGTTGGCAATTCTGTTTGCTAACCTGTTCGCGCCATTGTTCGACCACTTTGTGGTTCAGGCAAATATCAAGCGGAGGATTGCCCGTGGCTAGTAATAAAGATTCGTTCGGCAGAACGTTATTTATCGTCGTTGGCTTATGTCTAATTTGTGCGATATTTGTGTCTACTGCAGCAGTGTTACTGCGCCCAACTCAAGCGGAAAATAAACTGCTCGATAAGCAAAAGTACATTCTGGAGGCCGCAGGTCTTATCGATACTAAAGCGGGCAAAGTCACCAAAGCGCAAATTTTGGATACTTACGGCAAACACATCGAAGCTAAACTGGTTAACTTGAAAACCGGTGAATGGGTTGATGGTATGAATGCTGATACATTCGATCAACGCAAAGCGTCCCGCGATGTGAAAACCTCATTTATACCTGAGAACGACATTGCTTCGGTGAAGCGTGTTGCAGAGGATGCTGTGGTTTATTTGGTTCGTGATGAGCAAGGTAAATTAACCAGTGTGATCCTGCCAATCCATGGTTATGGTCTGTGGTCGACTATGTATGCTTTCCTCGCTCTGGATGCTGATCTCAACACAGTGCAAAGCTTAGTTTACTACGAGCAAGGTGAAACCCCGGGCTTAGGTGGCGAAGTGCAAAATGCTCAGTGGAAAGCAAAATGGCATGGTAAAAAGTTATTTGATGAGCAAGGTAACATTGCCATCAGCGTAACCAAAAACCCTGCCGTGGCTAGCTCTGAATATGGTGTAGACGCATTATCTGGCGCGACTCTGACCAGTAACGGCGTGCAACATTCACTGACATTTTGGTTAGGTAAAGAAGGTTTTGCGAGTTTCATTGAAAAAGCACGCAATGGAGGTCTCAGCTAATGTCTGACGCTAAAGAACTGAAACAGGTTCTGACAGGACCTATAGTCAACAACAACCCGATTGCATTACAAGTTCTTGGTGTATGTAGTGCGTTAGCGGTAACGAGCAAGCTCGAAACCGCGTTGGTCATGGCGTTGGCATTAACTGCGGTAACTGCGTTTTCGAACCTGTTTATCTCAATGATCCGTAATCATATTCCTAGCAGTGTGCGTATTATCGTACAGATGACCATTATTGCCTCTCTGGTAATCGTGGTTGACCAATTGCTGCAGGCTTATGCTTATCAGATTTCTAAGCAACTATCGGTATTCGTCGGCCTTATCATTACGAACTGTATCGTAATGGGACGCGCCGAAGCCTACGCGATGAAAACACCACCAATGATGAGCTTTATGGATGGTATCGGTAACGGTTTAGGTTACGGTGCAATTCTGTTAGCCGTTGGTTTTGTGCGTGAGCTGTTTGGTAACGGTTCGCTGTTCGGTGTTGAAATCCTGCACAAGATCTCTGATGGTGGCTGGTATCAACCAAACGGTTTGCTATTACTGCCGCCAAGTGCGTTCTTCCTGATCGGTGTGCTGATTTGGATTATTCGTACCTATAAGCCAGAGCAAGTTGAAGCAAAAGGGTAAGTGCGATGGAACATTATATTAGCCTGTTAATTCGCTCTGTTTTCATTGAAAACATGGCACTGGCCTTCTTCCTAGGTATGTGTACTTTCTTGGCTGTGTCTAAGAAAGTCACCACTGCCATGGGCCTAGGGATTGCGGTAGTTGTAGTGTTAACTATCTCTGTCCCAGCAAACCAAGTTATCTATCAAGGGCTGCTCGCTCCTGGTGCACTTGCTTGGGCTGGCGCACCTGAAGCCGACTTAAGCTTCTTGAAATTCATTACCTTTATCGGTGTGATTGCGGCTTTGGTTCAAATTCTGGAAATGGCACTGGATAAGTACTTTCCACCTTTGTACAACGCATTAGGTATCTTCTTACCTTTGATCACAGTGAACTGCGCCATTTTCGGTGCGGTATCATTTATGGTTGAGCGTGACTACAAGCTCGGTGAGAGTGTGGTGTTTGGTTTCGGCTCTGGAGTAGGTTGGGCATTAGCTATCGTATTGATGGCCGGTATCCGTGAGAAGCTGAAGTATGCCGACGTGCCTAACGGCCTGCGTGGTTTAGGTATTACCTTTATCACTGCTGGTTTAATGGCCTTAGGTTTCATGTCGTTTTCTGGCGTGTCGCTGTAAGAGACACCAAACGGCTTCTTGAATTGGACCTTCTAAGGATAAGTTAATGGATATTCTTGGTATTTTTAAATCTACTCCGCTCGAGGTTTACCTCGGTGTGAGTATGTTTACTGCTATCGTCCTAGTCTTAGTGTTAGTGATTTTATTCGCTAAATCTAAGTTAGTGGCTAGCGGTGACATCACGATCGGCATCAATGACGATCCTGAAAAAGCGATTAAAACCGGTGCGGGTGGTAAGTTGTTAGGCGTTTTGGCTAACAGCGGTATCTTCGTATCGAGTGCCTGTGGTGGCGGTGGCTCATGTGGTCAATGCCGCGTGGTGATTAAGTCTGGTGGTGGCGATATTCTACCAACAGAACTTGACCACATTAGCAAAGGTGATGCCCGTAAAGGTTGTCGTCTTTCTTGTCAGGTTAACGTTAAGAACGATATGGAAATCGAGCTTGACGAAGAAATCTTCGGTATCAAAAAATGGGAATGTACTGTTATCTCTAACGATAACAAGGCGACCTTCATTAAAGAACTGAAGCTGCAAATTCCTGATGGCGAATCTGTACCCTTCCGTGCTGGCGGTTATATCCAAATTGAAGCGCCAGCTCACCATGTTAAATATGCAGATTTCGATGTGCCTGCAAAATACCGCGGTGACTGGGAACACTTTGGTTTCTTCAAGCTTGAGTCTAAGGTTGATGAAGAAACGATCCGTGCTTACTCAATGGCTAACTACCCAGAAGAGTTTGGCATCATAATGCTGAACGTGCGTATTGCTACGCCTCCACCACGTAATTTGACACTGCCTTGCGGTAAGATGTCATCTTACATCTGGAGCTTAAAAGCGGGCGATAAAGTGACGATTTCTGGTCCATTCGGTGAATTCTTCGCGAAGGATACCGATGCAGAAATGGTGTTTATCGGCGGCGGTGCGGGTATGGCGCCAATGCGTTCACATATCTTCGACCAACTAAAGCGCCTTAAGTCTAAGCGTAAGATGAGCTTCTGGTACGGTGCACGTTCTAAACGTGAAATGTTCTACGTGGAAGACTTCGACGGCCTCGCGGCTGAGAATGAAAACTTCGTATGGCATGTAGCGCTGTCCGATCCTCAACCAGAGGATAACTGGGACGGTTACACAGGTTTTATTCATAATGTCTTGTATGAAAACTACCTGAAAGATCACGAAGCCCCAGAAGATTGCGAGTTCTACATGTGTGGACCTCCAATGATGAACGCTGCCGTAATTGGTATGTTGAAAAATCTTGGTGTCGAAGACGAAAACATCCTACTGGATGACTTCGGCGGCTAATGTTCATTAGCCTGAGATGAAAAAAGTTGCAGATGTTGAGGATAATCTCTCATCTGCAACTTTTGCATTTAAGGGCACAATAAAGAGTTGTTGGTCACTATGTCTAAGACCTTAGCGTTAAAAACCGCGGTGTTAAAAACCTCAGTGTTAAAGCATTCAGTGAACTGGCTAGTCCTCCTTGGGCTGGCCTTTTTTATGTCGGGCTGTACAAAACCGGACGAAGTGATTTCGTTAGCGGGTAGCACTATGGGCACGACTTACCATATTAAAGTCGTTTCAAATAAGCAGATGCCGACGGCGCAGTTACTACAGGCAGAAATTGATTTAGCCCTTGAGCTGGTCAATGATCAAATGTCTACCTATCGCCCTCATTCAGAATTATCCCGTTTCAACCAACTGCCATTAGAGCAGAGTGTCGAAGTCTCTCCCGATACCATTAAAGTGGTGCAGGAAGGCATACGTCTCTATGACGTTACCGATAAAGCCTTAGATATCACCCTTGGGCCATTAGTCAATCTATGGGGATTTGGGCCAGATAAGCGTCCAACTCAAGTGCCGACACAGGCCGATATTGATGCGGCTAAGGCGAAAACGGGCATCCACGAATTGTCTATCGAAGGCAATCGTTTAAGCAAACACAACGCACATTTGTATGTGGATTTATCATCCATTGCCAAGGGCTTTGGTGTCGATAAGGTCGCCTCTATTTTAGATAAATACCAGGCAAGCGGTTATTTAGTGGAAATTGGCGGCGAGCTAAGCATTAAAGGCACTAAGGGCGATGGTAGCTCTTGGCGCGTAGCGATAGAGAAACCGACCGATGATGGCATGGCGGTGCAGCAGGTGATCGAGCCCGGCACTATGGCAATGGCGACGTCGGGGGATTATCGCAACTACTATGAGGAAGACGGTCAACGTTTTACCCATATCATTGATCCACGTACCGGTTTACCTGTGGACCATAAGCTAGCCTCAGTGACCGTGCTGCATAAAGAATGTATGACGGCCGACGGTTTTGCGACGGCGATGATGGTTTTGGGCACAGAAGCATCATTGGAGCTTGCCAAGAAGGAACACTTGGCGATAATGCTAATAGAAAAGCAAGGTGAAGGATTTAAAGTCTACTATAGTGACGCCTTCAAGCCTTTCCTTAAGTAGTTGGAGTAAACATGAGCACTTTTATCGCGGCATTTGTGATTTTGTTATTGTTCTTTTTGCTGATGTCGATAGGTTATCTCATTAAGCGCAAAGCCGTTGAAGGAAGCTGTGGCGGTTTGGGTGTGCTAGGGATTGAAAAAGCCTGCGATTGTGATGACCCCTGTGACAAGCGTAAGCGTCGTATGGCTGCTGAAGAAGCTCGCCGTGAGAAGCTAACCAAAGACCGAATTATTTAAATCATCTTAATCGACAATAGCCTCCTACCTAGGGGGCTATTTTTTTTGCCTCAATTTTTTGAGCACAAAAAATAACCTTCGATTAATGAGGAGGATAGCAAGCCAATCTAAGCGATAATGAGAATGCTTTTTATCTTTAAGTTTGTGAAAAATAAGATAATTTGAGTTAGTTGCTAAATTGTACTAGGCTAGAAGCTTGATTTAGATCAATCTTTTTCCCTTTAACAAGGATCGTAACTTATGAAAGGTCATCCAAAAGTGGTTGGGCAACTGAATCGGGTGCTTACCTGTGAGTTGACGGCCATCAATCAATATTTTCTCCATGCTAGGATGTTTAAACATTGGGGCTTTGAGAAGCTCAATCACGTCGAATACAAAAAATCCATCCAAGATATGAAACACGCCGATAAGCTTATCGAGCGGGTGTTGTTTTTGGAAGGGCTGCCTAATCTGCAACAACTCGAAAAGTTACGTATTGGTGAACACAGCCAAGAAATACTCGATTGCGATTTAGCCATGGTGCAGGAACAACTCGCGCTTTTACGCGATGCCATCGCCCTCTGCGAGGCGGAGCAGGACTATGTCAGCCGCGATCTGCTGGAAGATATTCTTGAAGACGAAGAAGAGCACTTAGATTGGCTTGAGTCACAGCAGGAGCTGATTAGCTTAACCGGTATTCAAAATTATCTGCAGTCACAAATGAGCGAGTCATAGGAGCTGAATATGAAAGGTGATAAAGACGTCATCGATGCGTTAAATCGACTCCTAACGGGAGAACTCTCGGCGATGGATCAGTATTTTGTCCATGCCCATATGTACGAAGATTGGGGGTTAAACGAACTCTATGAGCGTATCGCCCATGAGTCGGATGATGAAAAAGGTCATGCGGCGAAACTGGTGCAGCGTATTTTATTCCTCGAAGGAACGCCTAATGTGGCGGCCCGTGAGGCATTAAATATCGGCTCAAATGTGGAACAGATGCTGCGTAACGATCTGGCCTATGAATACAAGGTTGCCGATGATTTACGTAAAGTCATCGGCCTGTGTGAGCAGAAGCAAGATTATCAGACCCGTGAAATCCTCGAAGTATTACTCGACGATACTGAATCTGACCATATGTATTGGCTCGAAAAACAACTCGGACTGATTGACCGAATTGGTTTGCAAAATTATCTGCAAACGAAAATGTAGTTGAAAGAAGTACCTCAAAATAGGGCCAGTGACATCATTTAACTGGCCCTATGTTATCTAAGCGACCCCAAGAGACGGAGCTTGCTGAGTGAGCTTAGACTGACAGCGGCTCCCCTTTAATTTGAGTATATAGTCTAACTGACTGTGAAATAGTTATTTCACCAACTCATCATCTGTGATCTTTATCAAATTTAGCAAATAGTGTTAAATGACTATTCTTATGTCTTTACAAATACTTGTTTACGTATTTTCTGAGCATTTCATCTGTTGTTAGTCGGTAAAAATTGTTACCGTGTGAAACTGTTTTTGTACGCCTTTTGTCAGTTATAGTTCAGCCAGACGGGAAGATTAATGGAATATATAAAACGCTCTCTCAGTTTACAGTTGGTGGTGACTATCGTTGGGGCGCTTGCTGTACTCCTCACTTTAGTCGCTGCTTTGCTTGTTAATAAAGAAAGTAACAATACCCGTAAACAAGTGGATGCGGATATTTCGGCGCTGGTAGCGTTAAAAGCCAACGAGATCAGTGGTTACTTTGTTGCCAAGGGGCAAGTGATCCATTCGGTGTTTGCCGAGCCCGGGTTAATCAATTGGTTTAGTCAGTACCATGCCCGGGGCAGTAACCTCGCCGCTGATGTGCAGTACCAAGATATTATTCGCTATTTTAAGTCGTTCTCCGAACGTGATAGCGATGTGAAATCGGTATTCTTCGGCTCGGCCAATACCTTTGAATATTTTGATCTAAATGGCCGTTTCGATGGCGATCCTAACTATTACACCAATAAGCGCCCTTGGTGGCAGGAGGCGATTGATCAGCGTGGCCTGTTTGTTGGCGATCCAGCGGTCGATGCGAACGATGGTTCAATTTCTGCCACGGTTAAAACCCCTGTCTATGGGGCTAATGGTGAGCTGATTGGGATCGGCGGCATGGATATTTTGATTGATACTATTGGTAAATCCCTGCTGGCACCGATCAAATACCGTAATTTCGGCCAAGCCTTCTTGATGACGGATGAAGGTAAGTTGGTGTATTTCCCTGGTTTCTCCGAGCGCTTTCCTCCAGGGTCATTAGCCAATCAAGTCGATAGTCAATTTAAGGACACTGCAGGTTTTACTGCATTAAGACAGCAGATGCAGCGTGAGCCCGAGGGTTTTGCTGAAGTCACCTTCAATGGTGTTCCCCAGCGCGTGGTCTTTGTGTCCGTTGGCGGTGATTATCCCAAACAAAAATGGCACTTAGCCTTTATGTTGCCCCACGAGGTGATTGAAGCTCCCGTTACGGCGGCATTTTGGAATGCCTGTTTTGTTGCCATCGGCATTATGATCTTAGTGGGGATGACGGTTTGGTTGATGTTGCTGCCCTTTAGGCGTCAGCTGTCTAAGCTGCTCGATGCGATGGAAGACATTGCCGAAGGTGATAGCGATTTATCTCAGCGTATTCTTATGCAGCGGGAAGACGAGTTAGGTAAGCTGGGTGATGCTTTTAACCGCTTCGCCGAGAAAGTGCAGCAAATGTTGTTGGATACCCGTAGTTTAACCCAAGAGGTGGGCACGGGCGTTGTCGATGCTCGGCAGATCTGCGACTTAGCGGTGTCGTCGGTATCCTCGCAGAAGCAACAAATAGATTCGGTTGCCACCGCCGCAACGCAAATGGCGCAAACCAGCCAAGAAATGGCAGTGAGTGCCCAGCGGGCGAATGATTTTGCCGAGAAGGCACAAACTCAGGCCTGCGATGGTACGCAAATCGTTTCCCGCGCGACCGAAGGTATGAAGGCGCTATCCCAGCAAGTGATTGAAGCGGCGAAAGTGATTAAACACTTACGCAGCAGTTCAGAGCAAATCGGTGAAGTCCTGAGTGTGATCCGTAATATTGCCGAGCAGACCAATCTATTAGCATTGAATGCGGCGATTGAAGCGGCGCGGGCGGGTGAGCAGGGCCGTGGCTTTGCCGTGGTAGCCGATGAAGTACGTACTCTTGCATCCCGTACCCAAGATTCTACCGCCAATATTCAAGGCATTATCCAAACACTGCAACAGAGCGCCCTGCAAGCCGAGCAAGTGATGGAGTCGGGTGTCGAGCAGGCGAAAGCGGGTCAAGCGTTAACGACTCAGGTCGAAGCGGCGCTAAATGATATTGCCACGGCGATTGCGTCAATCCAGCAGCAAACGGTAGAAATTACCGTTGCTATTGGTCAACAAGCCGTGGTGGCGGAGGAAGTGGCCCAGAATGTTGAGAATGTGCGCGGGCTGTCGGATCAGTCTCTGCTATCGAGTCAGGATCTGTCCCAAAGTCTGCAAGGCTTTGAGGATATGACCCGCGCGCTCACTCGCAATATCGGCCAATTTAAGATCTAAGCCTAAGCGGGCTGGCTTATCGTGCACTCACAAAAGGAGCTTAGGCTCCTTTTATTTTTTGCTTTCGCCTTATTCCATTCAAATTGATGAGCAGTACTTGATTACTGTTTTTATATACAGTATTTTTGACGTTGGAGGAATTCAACGTGCGAAAAATTATTCACATCGATATGGACTGCTATTTTGCCGCAGTGGAAATGCGCGACTTTCCCGAGTACCGTGGCAAGCCCTTAGCCGTGGGCGGCAGTAGCGATCGCCGTGGAGTGATCAGCACTTGCAGTTACGAGGCACGTAAATTTGGTGTGCGTTCAGCGATGGCGACCGCCTATGCCTTTAAGTTGTGCCCCGATCTTATTTTGGTTTCAGGGCGGATGCAGGTTTACAAAGAAGTGTCGCTGCAAATTCGTGAAATCTTCTCCCGCTACACCCCATTGATTGAGCCCTTGTCCTTAGATGAAGCCTATTTGGATGTGAGTGAGTGCCAACAATATAAGGGCTCTGCGACCTTGATTGCGCAGGCCATTCGCCGCGATATCTTAGCCGAAACTGGGTTAACCGCTTCGGCAGGCATAGCCCCAGTGAAGTTTTTAGCTAAGGTTGCCTCGGATCTGAATAAGCCAAACGGCCAATATGTGATCACCCCTGAGACGCTTTCCGAGTTTGTTAAAACGCTATCGCTACGTAAAATTCCCGGTGTCGGCAAAGTCACCGCCGAAAAGCTCTCCTCACTCGGGCTCAATACCTGTGGTGATGTGCAAGCCTATTCTAAACCCGAGTTATTGGCGCGATTCGGTAAATTTGGCGCTGTCTTGATTGAACGTGCCCATGGTATTGATGAACGGGGTATTTCCATCGGTCAAGAGCGTAAATCTGTCGGTGTTGAAACCACGCTGGCGAAGGATATTTATAGCCTAGAGCAGTGCCAACAGGTGATGCCGGGATTGATCCAAGAATTAGCCCTACGTTTGAGCCGCAGCGCTAAGGAGCGCAAAATTCACAAGCAAGTGGTCAAACTCAAGTTTAACGATTTCAAGCAAACCACCATCGAGCACCGCAGCGATGAAGTCTCGATTGTGATGTTTTATGATCTACTGGCACAGGCGATGGCAAGGCAAGAGGGTCGCGGGATCCGTTTACTGGGGATATCGGTTGGACTGGCGAGCAAGATTGAAAATGGTAGGGCCGCCGAAGCGCAGCTGACCCAGTTGGATTTGGCGCTCTAGCCATAACTTTTCGTAAATCCCTCACGGCGTTACCCATCTCACAGACATACAGCCCCTTCATGGTTTGCTGCGGCCTAAGACTGGTTAGGAGTGAGGTTTACGCACACTTACCCTCTTTGGATTTTATCGTGCAGGGACTTATTTTCTTCAATATTTTCATGCTAGTCTCGGGAGATTGAGCTTTCTAACTCGGGCAACAAGCGCGATGACGCAAGAAATTCAACAGCTACTCAGAGACAATTCACGGCCAGCATTTGCCACTCTACTGCGGCTGCTCAAGGACTTCGATTTGGCCGAAGAGGCTCTGCAGGAGTCGAGTCTAGCGGCTCTGGAACAGTGGCCTGAGCGAGGCATTCCCGCCAACCCTAGAGCCTGGCTCATTTCCTGCGGCCGTTACAAACTCATCGACAGCCTGAGGCGGCGCAGTCACTTCGAACAATGCCTGTTACCCCAGTTGACGGAGCTAGAACGGCATTCGGCTACATTTGATCCTTGGGACGATCCCGAGATAGAAGATGACAGGCTACGACTTATCTTTGTCTGCTGCCATCCAGCTCTGTCCAGAGAGGCGCAGTTGGCGCTGACCCTGAGGGAGGTATGCGGACTCACTACTGAGCAGATAGCTAGGGCATTTCTAGTCAAGGCGCCGACGATAGCCCAGCGTATCGTCAGGGCCAAGAATAAGATCCGTGACGCCAACATCCCCTATGAAGTCCCGCCACTAGCGCAGCTCGGGGCCAGACTCGAAGCCGTGTTGCAGATCATTTATCTGGTATTCAACGAAGGCTACGGGGCCAGCTCGGGAGATGAGTTGCTTTGTACTCAGTTGACCACAGAGGCCATCCGCCTAGCACGCTGGCTGTGCGCCCTGTTACCGCAAGCGAGCGGCGAAGCCATGGGATTGCTTGGTCTGATGTTGCTGCAGGACTCGCGCAGCCATGCAAGAGTGGATGCTGCTGGCGATATCATCTTGCTGGAGGCGCAGCAGCGCAGCTTATGGAACAGGGAGCAAATTACCGAGGGCCTTGACTGGACCAGCAAGGCGCTGATCGCCGATGTCGCCGGTTACTATGGTCTGCAGGCGGCCATCGCCGCAGTGCATGCCGAGGCCGCCGACTACAAGGAAACTGACTGGCGTCAAATCGCCGGCCTGTACTCTGTATTGCTCGCACGTTTTCCAAGTCCAGTAGTGGCGCTCAATCACGCAGTGGCCGTAGCTATGGCTGATGGGCCGACATCGGCCATGAGGTTGATAGAGCCACTTTTAGCTAGCGGTGAGCTGATGGACTACCATCTGGCGTATGCCGTCAGGGCCGACTTACTGCGCCGGTTGCAACGATTTGCCGAGGCCGCCGAGGACTACCGGGCCGCGCTGCGCCTCTGCCAGCAGGCGAGCGAGCGGCGCTTCCTGCAGGCGCGGCTGCAGGAGTGTGAAAAAAAGTGCTGATTTTTTTTGTCCCCTGTCGAAATCGCCGTCCGCGGTTCGACTAGTTAACGGAACTAACTTAACGGATCTCACTTAATGGATCTGACTTAAAAGGAGCGAGATGATGAAATTCATGGTGATCAGAAAGGCCGATGCCAGCACAGAACGTGGCATGATGCCGAGCGACCAATTGATTGGCGAGATGGCCAAGTTCAACGAGCGCTTGCTCGAGGCCGGGGTGCTGGTGGACGGCCAAGGACTGCAACCCAGCGTCGAGGGAGCGCGCATTCGCTTTCGCGACGGCCAGCCGTCGGTGGTGCATGGCCCCTTCGAAGACACGGATAACCTGGTGGCGGGTTAT
>Ga0210009_1000579_pt1 | contig 39759 bp, 31 predicted proteins | sample CryGeyCG2114_065_FD_185457 | JGI IMG/M metagenome (GOLD analysis project Ga0210009, IMG submission 185457) | Groundwater microbial communities from aquifer - Crystal Geyser CG12_big_fil_rev_8/21/14_0.65 (SPAdes) (version 2) | ecosystem: Environmental > Aquatic > Deep subsurface > Groundwater ...
GCTGCGTGGGGGTACAGTACGGCTGCGCTACTCGTTCCGGGTTTCTTTCCGGGAGATGCGGCCGCCGAGTATTACTTCGAGGCGGCTGCCGTTATCGTGACGTTGATACTGGCCGGGCGTTTGTTGGAGGAAAGGGCCAAGTCGCGGACAGGGATTGCCGTCCGCAAGCTCATGGATCTGCAGCCCGATACCGCATATCGGCTGACAGAAGAAGGCGAGGAAGTGGTTCCCGTGGAAGAGGTGGTTCTCGGTGACCGCGTGCGGATACGCCCGGGTGAACGCGTTCCAGTAGATGGACGTATACTCGAGGGCTCGACGAGCATCAACGAGAGCATGCTGACCGGTGAACCGCTGCCTGTGGAAAAGCAGCAAGGTGATCGCGTGGTGGCGGGTACCGTGAACGATACGGGATCGGTCGTCGTGGAGGTGGTCCGGACCGGGCCGGATACGATGCTCAATCAGATCGTTGATCTGGTTCACCGGGCACAGGGTTCGAAGGCGCCCATCCAGAAAATGGCAGATCGAATTGCCGCGGTTTTCGTTCCGGTGGTGCTGCTCGTCGCGATCGTTACGGCTGTTGTCTGGTTTGTGACGGGTCCGGATCCGGCACTCAACCATGCCCTTCTGCGGGCCGTATCGGTCCTCATCATCGCGTGTCCCTGTGCTCTCGGATTGGCTACTCCGACCGCCGTGGTTGTGGCTACCGGGCGCGCTGCATCCACTGGAATACTCATTCGCGAGGCCGCTGCCATTGAGAGGGCTGGCCGCCTTGCGGTGGTTGCCGTGGACAAAACGGGCACGGTCACCCACGGCAGACCGGTTGTGGGTACTGTTCGTGGCGACAGGCGCGAGGTGCTGCTGATGGCGGCAGCGGTCGAGGTGCACTCGGAGCATCCGCTGGCGAAGGCGGTGGTGGCTGCAGCCCGCCACGAAGCGTTGTCCGTACCGCGTTCCACGGATTTCCGGACGGTGACCGGTCGGGGTGTGGAAGCCGGCGTTGACGGCATACGCGTACGGGTCGGGTCGCTTTCCTTCCTCAGGGAAGCTGACGTGGATGTGTCAGCAGCTACGGAAGACGTTTCCGTCGGGCTTGTCCATGTTTCCCGCGGTGAAAAGTACCTGGGCAGTATTTCTTTTGAGGACCGGATCCGTGCCGATGCCAAGGACGCGGTTTCGCAGTTACGGAACATGGGAGTGGACGTGGTCATGCTGACCGGAGACAGGGATGCCACGGCTCAGCTCGTTGCCCGAGAGGCGGGCATAGAACACGTCAAAGCAGACCTTCTGCCGCATGACAAAGTGGAGGCCGTACATGCATTGCGGGAAAAATACGGCCTCGTGGGCATGGTCGGAGATGGTATCAACGATGCGCCCGCGCTGGCCGCTGCTGATGTGGGTATGGCGGTCCGCAGTGGAACGGATATTGCCATGGAGTCAAGCGACGTGACGCTCATGAATGACGACCTCACGTTGGTTCCCCGGGTCATCCGGGATTCCCGCCAGACAATGCACATCATCCGTCAGAATCTGTTTTTCGCCTTCATCTACAACGTCATCTGTATTCCTGTGGCGGCTGGCGTCTTGTTCCCATTCACAGGGTGGTTGCTCAGTCCCATGATTGCATCGGCTGCCATGGCACTTTCCAGTGTCTCTGTCGTATCGAACAGTCTCAGACTGAAACGAAATGGGGGCTCGCAATGAAGCACACGTTGACAATTGAAGGAATGAGTTGCGGTCACTGCGTGCGCGCGGTGGAAGAAGCGTTGGGCGCTCTACATGGCGTCCGGGTAGCCTCTGTCGAAATGGGCCGAGCCGTCGTCGAGACCGACGCCAATGACGTAACGGCGGCCGCATTGCGGAATGCCGTGGAAGAAGAAGGTTATACGGTCACGTCTGCGGAGACAGGGCACTGAGCATGTCCTCTACCCGCGTAAACTTGACGCGGGGGCGCCCCTGGACACGTCCATTCTCTGTTTCGAGGGCATCCAGGCGCTTCCAGTCGGCGAACGTGACATAGCAGATGCCGCGTTCCTGCAGGGTTTCGGCCATGTCGAGACCTGTAGGTGAAAAGACAAGGCCGCTGGCCAGATCCTCCAACATGCAATTGACCGTTTCAATGGCATCCGGCTTGTTGGTCCCAATGATGCCGGTTGGTCCGCGCTTGATCCAGCCGCCAACGTACACTCCCGTCACAGCCGTGCCATCCTCGCGGGTAACACGGCCCAGCTGGTTCGGCACCGTCCCCCAGTCTTCCCGGAATGGTATTTCCGGTAGCGCGACACCATGGTAGCCGACCGATCGGAAGACGAGGCCGCATGCCAGTCTTTCCGTTATTCCGGTAGCGACCGCCGAAAGGCGTGTGCCGCGCCCGGGTTCCAGACGGTTCCGCATCAGTGTCATGCTTCCTGCGCCTCCGTCAGGTGCAGCATGTATGGCAATGGGGGACAACAGGAAACGAATAATGCACTGTCGCGACGCATCCGGGTTCGTGCCTCCGATGTAACTGCGCATGACCTCGAGTTTCTTGGTCGTCATCCGATCGGGATCAGATTCCAGTTGCGCCAGCGTGTGTCTGTCGAGCTCCATGTCGGCGGCCATTACGGACACCCCGGCATCCTGCATCTGTCCCAACTCCTTGATTTCGGGTAACGTGAAGGCGGCCTGGGCAGGACCCCGTCGTCCGATCATGACGATTTCCCGTACGCGGCTTTCCGCCAATCTGTCGAGAGCATAGTCGGCGATATCCGTCTGCTTCAGTTCATCCACGGTCCGGGACAGAATCCGTGCGACGTCCACGGCAACATTACCGACCCCGATGACGGCGACGCGTTCCTGTGACAGATCGAAGTCAAGGTCGCGGAAATCGGGGTGCCCATTGTACCATGCAACAAACTCCGTGGCGGAATGACTGCGGGGAAGGCGCTCTCCTTCAATCCCGAGTGATCGGTCGACCTGGGCACCGGTGGAGAAATAGACCTGATGATAATGTTTTTCAAGGTCATCGAGTGTGATATCGCGACCATAGTCCACGTTTCCAAAAAACCGGAAGCCCTCGCGATCGGCTGTTTTCTCGAAGACCCGCGTGACATTCTTGATCTTTTCGTGGTCCGGAGCCACACCGGCACGTACCAGCCCGTACGGTGTTGGCAGACGGTCGAACATATCCACGGTGACTGTTGGCTCATCCTGCTTGAGGAAATGCTCGGCGGCGTAAAACCCGGCAGGACCTGCTCCAATGACGGCGATCTTCCATGCAGATGCGTTGTTGGCCATGACCATTCAGTTTAATGAACGTATTTCCAATGTAGGGCCTGCACACGTTGTGTGGCAACGACCGGGAAACAGCCTACGAGCGGGAGTGTTTGTGGAATCGTCATTCGACAGACCACACGGGCGCCAGGTGCAGCAGCAGCATCGTCATTTGCCAACCATGTACACGAGGGCCGGGAGCATGCTCGTGCTGCTGCTGTTGTGTGGTTTCCAGGTTTCCCGCGCCCAACAGGCACCGATAAGCACTGATACGTTGCATGTTGTTGGTCCAGGCCCATTCCAGTTGCGTCCCTTTGTGGTGGAGGAGTCCCTGCGTTTGGAAATCGCGAATCCCGCACGGAACATTCCGCCGTCATCCTACACGCTCAATGCCCCGGCCGGGCTGCTCACGCTGAGGAACGTGTCCGTGGACTCGGTCATGACCCTGGTGGCAGCCTATGCCTACATACCGCTCGACCGCCCGGATGGTGTTCGGGCATGGCCGTATGCCGGAACAGAACAGACCACGTCTTCACGTCCCCTTGAGCAGACCAGGGTGCCTGATCTTCGCAGGTCCGGATCGGTATCGCGTGGCGTTGTGGCCGGGTCGGGACGGGATGCCTCGATCGAGTCAGCGCTGCGATTTGAAATGGAGGGTGAGCTGACGCCGGGTGTCAGGATTATGGCATCCCTGACCGACGAGGATACACCGGTTCTGCCACAGGGTACCACGCGGCGCCTGGATCAATTCGACCGCGTTTTTATCCGACTGTCCACAGATCGGGGAGAACTCCAGCTGGGAGACGTGGACATTCTGCATCGCAGTGGCCGGTATGGCCGTGTAAGGCGGAGTCTGCAGGGAGCACTCGTGGAGGCAACGGCGTCACCGGGCACCATCGGTGCGCGAAGTCCCTGGACAGCGCGCGTGGCTGGTGCCACGTCACGGGGGATTTTCCGGTCGCAGCAAATACAGGCTCTCGATGGTGTGCAGGGACCATATCGACTGGAGGGCAACACAGGGGAGCGGTTCATCCTGGTGCTTCCCGGTTCGGAGCGCGTGTTTCTGGATGGAGAGTTGATGACGCGTGGCGCGCAGGAAGATTATACGATCGATTATACGACAGCTGAAATATCGTTTACATCACGCCATATCATTGGAAGAGAACGTCGTATACGCGTTGAGTTCGAGTTTACCACGAACCAGTTCACCCGGACGTTCCTGTTCGGCAGCGGTCAGGCCCGTACCCGGATTGCCGATTTGGACGTTACGGCCATCCGGGAGGCTGACGGGAATGCCTTCACGGAAGAGTTGGCTTTTTCTTCGGAAGATTCGGCCGCGGTTATCATGGCGGGCGACACGACGCCATTCAGAAGCGGTGCGCGGGAAGTGGTGTACGATCCGGAGGCGCTGTTCACGCAGTATTTCAGGGAGACACGTCCAGAGGCCAACGGGGACTCCCTCACCATTTTTGTTCCTGTTTCCCGGGAGCCCATGCCGGGCGAGCGGGTATTCCGTGTCACGTTTACGCGGTTTGGGCCGGGCGAGGGAAGCTACATCAGGACGGGTTCCTCCAGTGCAAACGGAATCGTATTCACCTTTGTCGGCGAAGGAGCGGGGGAGTATAAGCCGGTTGTGCCGCTCTCGGCCCCACGGAGTCAGGAGCTCGTGAGCCTGCGTCTGGTCAGCCGGAATCTTCCATGGGCCCAACTGTCCGTGGAATGGGCCGGATCGCGGTTGGACAGGAACCGCCTGTCTGGTCTGGACGCCGATGACGATCGTGGCGGGGCATGGGCTTCAAGGCTGGCCACAAACCGGTGGAGGACAGACGCATGGATTCCGATCTGGTTGGAGGCAGAGGGGCAGGTGGAACGTCGCTCAGCCTATTTTACCTCGTTCGATCGCACTCGTGACGTGGAGTTTGAGAGAACATGGAATATTCCCCGTTCCGCGGAAAATTCTGTACTGGAGAATGCGATATCGGGCGAGGATGAGACAATAGGCCGTGGACGAATTACAATGGGCCTGGCGGACAGCACACGCTTTGAGGTTGCTGTTGACCGGATTGATCTTGGCGATGCATTCGATGGCCACCAACAACGCCTGTCCATCCAGTCGTATGAAGCCGGACTGCCCTCGCTCAGCGCACATGCGTCGTGGACGCGAACCCGGGATCGTATGTCGCAGCAGACCGGGTTGCAGAAGGGACTCTGGCGTCGTCAAGGAGCCCGGATTTCCGCTCCGGATGATGTGTCATTTCGCCCCTGGGTCCGTTGGCAGTCCGAGCAGATGAGCGTAGAGGAGGGCGAGCGATCAATGATGTCCCTAGAGCCTGATTTCAGGCTGTACGCCACCGGTATCGAAGCTGGTCGCGGAGATTGGACGGGTTTCGCCAGCCTGGAAACACGTGAGGAGACCCGGTTTCAGCCGGACGCCTTGTCGTCGAGTGTGGATATCCTGACCTCGCAATTGGGTGCGCGCTTGTCCCAATCCAATCTGGATATGGATCTGACATTTGGCTGGCGCCAGACGCGGCAGGACGGAGATACGCGCAACGATGCCCTGCTTGTGACTGCAAACAGCCAGTGGCAACCAACCCGCCGGGCGCGTATGGCCTTGCTTTACGATGCCCGGTCGGAGCGATCGGCCACACTGCAGGAAATCTTCATCAGGGCGGGACCGGAGAGGGGCCAGTTCGTGTGGGTGGATGCGAACGGCGATGGCGTCATCCAGCTGGATGAATTCATTCCTGAGACCAATCCCACCGAAGGAGACTATGTTCGCACGCTGCTTCCGTCCGATTCGCTGGAAGCTGTAACAAGTGTCATGGGGCGAATCCGTCTGGATATCCGACCGGACCGGAGACGGAGACTTCAGGGTCTCGGCTCCACAACGGTAATGGAAGTCCAGGAGACGAGTCGGACAGCCCGGCGAAGCGACGTCTACCTGCTGCAGCTGGGGACCTTCCGATCGGCCAACCAAACCGTACGTGGCCGACTTCGCCTGGCACAGTCCGTATCGCTTCTCCCGTGGATACGAAGTGTGGATATGGATGCGACCGCCCAGACCGTACGAAGTCTGAGTTCACTTGCATCCGGTAGTGAGGCTTCACGTTCGGACCTGGTGGACATCGAAACGGTATGGCGGATGACATCGATGTGGACATGGGGACTCGATCTGGCCAGGGAATTGGAGACGTCGCAGAGTGCACAGTTTTCAAGCAGGAGTTTCGATGTCGTGAGCTGGCGGCTTCGTCCCTCGGCCCGGCTTTCCATTTCGCGGCGCTGGACAATCGCGACCGATCCGACGGTGTCATTCAAGACAGAGCAGCGCTCCCGAACGGACGCTGTCGTATGGATACTTCCGGTGGAGTCCGTATGGGCCATGGAAAGCCGTATCCGCCTGAGAACACGATTGGAACACGCGCGGGTCACATTCAATTCGGGATCCAGCTCAACAGCCGGTTCGGGGCTTGTTGGCTTTCAACTCACCGACGGACGTGGTCAAGGGGCATCCTGGTTGTGGCGCACAGGATTACAGGCCGAGCTTTCAGAAAGTCTGTCAGCCCGTCTGACCTATGACGGCCGGGCTCCGGCCAATGGCCGCACCATCCACACGGGCAGATTCCAGTTGACGGCCCTGTTCTGACCAGGCCCTGACAGACCCCGGCGGTAGCTGTCAGACGGGGTCGGCCCATTCGTCGTAGGGTTCGCGGCGTATATCAATACCGGCAGCACTGAGTTTCTGCTCAAGTCGCTCGTATCCACGATCAAGATGATAAACCCTCAGGACGTGCGTTTCTCCCCGCGCTACCATGCCCGCGAGGACGAGTGAGACACTGGCTCTGAGATCCGTACTCATCACGGCTGTCCCCTCGATGGGATTGCCACCCTCGACGGCGACCTCATTTCCGACTACCACGGCATTGATCCCCATGCGCCTCAGCTCCGGGATGTGTTTGAATCGGTCATGGTAAATGGTTTCAAGCACTTTGGCATTGCCATCGGCGCACGCAAGGAGGATGGTCCATTGTGCCTGCAGATCGGTCGGAAACCCCGGATAGACATCCGTGGAAATGCTGACCGGCGTCAGCACACCGGGGGGAATGACTTCCAGCGTGGTGCCGTCGACATGAATCTCACATCCTGTCTGTTCAAAAGCCTGCATGAATACACGGCCCAGATGCTCCGGGCGTGCATGCGTCAATGTGACGGGTTTTCCGGCCTCCCCTGCGATGGCAGCCGCGATCATGAACGTACCCAACTCAATCCTGTCCGGGGGGTTGTCGAACGTTACGCCAGACAGGGATTCAACCCCGGAAATGGTCAGCGTACGCGTGCCTGTACCGTCAATTTGAGCACCCATCTCAGTGAGCATGCGGCAGAACTCCACCACATCAGGCTCTGTCGCTGCACCATGCAGGCGCGACCGCCCCATTGCGGTAACGGCTCCGAGCAGGAAATTTATGGTGGCGCCCACCGAGGAGGGGCGAAGCGTGAAGTCGCCACCGGGCAACCGTCCACCATCGCGTGCACGGGCAACGACGTAGCCTTTGTCCAGGGATATAGCGGCTCCCAGGGCCTTCATGCCTTCGATGTGCAGATCTACCGGACGTGGTCCCCAGGCGCATCCTCCAGGAAGAGAGACGCGAGCCTGCCCACAACGACCGAGCAGGGCACCGAGCATGTAAAATGAAGCACGCATGCGCTTTACAAGGCCATATGGTGCTTCGGTGCGGGTCAGTTCTGACGCATCGATCTGCAGACTGTTGGCGGCGGCATTGAATGTGACCTGGGCACCCGTGACTTCCATCACACGACTGAACGTACGGATGTCCTTCAGATCCGGAATATGTCGCAACTGGACCGGTTCTGCCGTCAACAGAGCCGCAGACATGAGTGCCAGAGCCGTATTCTTCGATCCACTGACGGGTAGCGTTCCCTGAAGGGGGTGTCCTCCCCGGATAACGAGTTTGTCCATGGCGTGCCGGTGCGGATTGAGCGTGGTGTTTTCGGAGACATCAAGATACTGCAGATCCGGATCTGCAGCGCCATCGATGCGTTCGGCAACCAAGCAGGGTGAACCGACGTCCATCCAAGTTCTGTAATCAATCACCGAGCCGTGAACGTATATCTGGATCATGCCGCGTCAACTCCCATCAGAAGGGAAGTGTTGGAGTATATGATGCCGTGGCTGACAGATGACTATGGTAATGCGTCCTCGGTGCATGCTCGGGGGCGACGAGCCCGGAATGCCGTCGAACAGGCACGGGAAACCGTCGCAGCTCTCCTCTCGGTGGAGCCAGACAACGTGGTGTTCACCTCCGGGGGTACCGAGGCAAACAACCAGGTAATCCTGTCACATGTGTCGGCACGCGCCGACGCCGGACTCATACTCTCGCGCGTCGAACACGATGCCGTGCTCGCGCCTGTGTTGGCGGCGGAGCGTAGAGGTCATCCGGTGACGTGGCTGTCACCGGACGCACATGGTGGTGTCGCGCCACCCGCGGCGTGTGCGCCTGGTCACATGGTGTCGCTCATGGCCGTGAACAACGAGACGGGCGTGCGAAACCAGGACCCGGGATCCGGGGACGGCCTGTACCATTCCGATGCCGTACAGGCCGCTGCGTGGTATGACCTTGGAGGGCTGGTTTCCCGGTGTGCATATGTGACACTCTCGGCCCACAAACTGGGTGGGCCCAAAGGGGTCGGTGCGGTCGTCACGGGACCCGGAGCGGAACTTCATCCGCTCCTTCGTGGTGGCGGCCAGGAAAGGGACCGGAGGTCGGGCACGGAGAATGTAGCCGCCATTGCCGGATTTGCACGGGCTTTTGCACTTGTGTCCGAGGAGCGCGATGAGATATCGGCGCGCGTGCGGTCCCTGCGTGAGCACCTGTGGGAGGGGCTCGCAGACGCTCTGGGAGACAGGATTCATCGTACGACCCCGAGTGCGCCACGAAAGAGCGCGCCACACATTCTTCATACTGTTTTCCTGGATGCGGACGGGTGTGGCCTGGATGGAGAAATGCTTATTCTGGGGCTCGACATGGAAGGCGTCCAGGTCTCCGCTGGCGCCGCGTGCAGCAGTGGATCCATGAAACCAAGTCACGTCCTGATGGCGATCGGTATGCAGCCTGATATTGCCCGTGGGGCTGTTCGCTTCTCCCTCGGACGGGATACAACCATCCAGGATATTGAGCATACCCTTTCGGCGGTCTCACGCGTAGCCAGGAGGATGGCGTGAGAATTACCGTGATGGGAAAGGGATCCGTTCCCGGCCAGGTGAAAACGCGGCTGGAGCCGCATCTTGGACCGAAGAAATGTGCGTTGTTGAACAGCGCAATGATGCACGACACCTTGACGAGGCTGCAGAGCCTCAAAAAAGAAGCGGAGATCGTGCTGTCCGTGTCGGGCGTGCCTTCGAGGGACGATATGCCGGCAGGAACGGTCCTGGAGAGGCAGCAGGGATCCGATCTGGGAGCGCGGATGATGCGGGAAATCGCCAGGGGATTCGCAGCGGGACACGGCGCTGTTATCCTCATTGGTACGGATCACCCCACGTTGCCGCTTCCCTTTGTCGAGGAGGCCATGCATGCGCTCTCGACCCCGGAATCCCTGGTATTGGGTCCCAGTGTCGACGGCGGCTACTATCTGATTGGAATGAGCGCGTTCTATCCGGAACTGTTCCGTAACATGACCTGGTCCACTGATTCGGTGTTTGCCGAAACCACAGCCCGGGCTGCTCAACTTGAAACGGATCTGACTATTCTGCCACCGTGGTATGATGTGGACACAGCAGAGGATCTGGATCGCTTACTTGAGGAACTCCGTGAAGGCGACATGGATTGTCCCCGGCTGCTGGCAGTACTGTTCTGAATCTGTATATTTTCAACTCCGACAACGAATATCACGTTATACATGCAGCCAGAGTCGCGTATCCGGGAAATCGGCGAGTTCAAAACGCTCGAACAGTTCATTATTGAGCGTCAGCTGGAAGTCAGTGAGTCCACGGGTTCGTTTTCCCGGTTGCTGCGGGATATCAGCGTGGCCGCAAAGCTGGTGAATTGGCATATGCGTCGCGCGGGTATTGTCGATGTTTTCGGGCAGACGGGTGAAATCAATGTGCAGGGGGAGGTCCAGCAGATCATGGATGCATTGGCACACAAGGAGTTTGTGCGCGCACTCAAGAGAGGTGGGGAATGTTGCCTGATCGGGTCGGAAGAACACTCCGAGGCCATTCCCATGCGAACTTCCATCGATACGGGACGCTACATTGTGCTTCTTGATCCTCTCGATGGATCGTCGAACATAGAAGTAAACGTCTCGGTTGGCACAATTTTCAGCATCTACCAGATGCCTGATGATGTGTCCGAGCCCACGCTTGAGTCGGCCTTGCAGCCGGGGACCCGCCAGGTTGCGGCCGGGTACGTCGTGTACGGTTCATCGACCATGCTGGTCTACACGACAGGGCACGGTGTCAATGGGTTCACCCTCGATCCGGCCATCGGGGAATTCCTGCTGACACATCCCGAGATCAAGACGCCCCGAACGGGAAGAATGTATTCCGTGAACGAGGGCAACTACAATTCATTCGAGCAGGGCCTCAAGGAACACATCAAGTGGATGCAGCATGAGGATGGCGGTACGGGCCGCCCGCTGGGTACGAGGTATATCGGCTCGTTCGTTGCCGATTTTCATCGGAATCTGCTCAAGGGTGGACTGTACATCTATCCTGCGACGCACAAGAATCCGGAGGGAAAGCTTCGACTCATGTACGAGGCCAATCCATTGGCCATGATTGTCGAAGAGGCCGGGGGCGCGGCGTCCACCGGTACAGGTCGCGTACTGGAGGTGGTTCCAAAGAAATTGCACCAGCGGGTACCTGTCTATATCGGTTGTGTGGATATGGTAAGGACGGCCGAGGCCTTTCTCAGTGGTGAACTGCGATTTCCATGAGGAGGGACGTAGTCACCGTTTCGGCCCCGGCATCCCTGTCCAATCTGGGTCCGGGGTTCGATTGTCTCGGTGTTGCAATATCAAATTTCGGAGACCGGATCCGGGCGCGTCGTCAACCCGGTCCGGAAGTGACATGGGAGTGGCACCGGAGCTCGGTCTGGAGCGCGCCGGTACGCTCGGAGGACAACACGGCCGTGGTTGCGGCGCGCTCCATGCTGCGACGCCTGGACATCGCGACCGGTGTGCACCTGGAAATCAGCAAGCAGGGCCGTGCCGGGTCCGGCCTGGGCAGTTCGGCCGCCAGTGCCGTCGCCGCGGCACTGGCCGTGGCGGCACTTGAAGGACGGGAACTCGAGAAGGATGTCATCAGAGAGGCCGCGCTGGATGGGGAGCAGGCCGCGTCGGCCGCAAGACACGGGGACAACGTTCTTCCCTCTCTCTACGGGGGCTTCGTTCTGGCACAGTCCGACCGACTCGAATTCAGTCGTCGGATAGATTGTCCGACCCGCCTGCACCTGGCCATCATACTACCTGATGTTGATGTGCTCACGCGCGAGGCGAGAGGTCTGCTTCCCCGGGAAATCCCACTGGATGCCGCCGTTCGGCATGCCTCACTGCTTGGTATGCTGGTAAACGCCATATGCTGCGGAAACGCTTCTGATATTGGCCACCTTGTCATGTGCGATGAGATCGTCGAGCCGAAGCGAGCTGTACTGGTGACGGCATACCAAGACATACGAAGTTCGGCAGTCCATGCGGGAGCGCATGGTGTTGCCCTCTCGGGATCCGGACCAGCGATGTTTGCTGTTTGTCCCACATCCGAGTCCGCCTCGGAGGTTACGCGGGCCATGCAGCACGCCTGTGCGCATCGTGGGATGGAAAGTATCGCAAGGACGTCTTCCGTGGACACCAGTGGTGCCCGAATAGATACCGAGACCGGACAGGGAGGGGACTGGCCATGGTGAGATTTCTGTCCACCCGGGGAAGATCCGAGCCGGTTGGCCTTGGCACAGCGGTGCTGCAAGGGCTGGCACCGGATGGTGGCCTCTATATACCGGAGTCCATTCCCGTATTGCCGCAGGACGTGCGTCAACCGCACGGCAGAGTGCCGTCATTCCCGGAGTTGGCTGTCCAGGTTCTTTCCAGGTGGACGGACGACTGGCTGACACCGGCACAATTTGAACAACTGGCTGAGCGCGTCTTCACGTTCGAGGCTCCTCTCGTGGCGCCCGCTGGCGAGACGGACATGCACATCCTCGAGCTGTTCCACGGTCCAACACTCTCTTTCAAGGATTTTGGTGCCCGACTTCTGGGTGGTTTTCTGGGGCACCTGCAGCAAAAATCCGATCAGGAAACTGTTGTGCTCGTTGCTACGTCGGGCGATACCGGGAGCGCTGTGGCAGACGGATGCAGCGGGATCGAAGGGGTCAAGGTTGTTCTGCTGTATCCCAAACGTGGTGTGAGCCCCACACAGGAGTCCCAATTGACCGTGCGTCGACCGGGTGTCCTCCCGGTGCGCGTTGACGGAAGTTTTGATGACTGTCAGCGCATGGTAAAAGGCGCATTCATGGGCCCATTGCCCGCCCGTATCCGGCTGACTACGGCAAATTCCATCAATATCGCGCGACTGATGGCCCAAATGATCTACTATATCCATGCGGGACTACGCCTTATGGGTAAAGGCGTGGATGGTCGTGCGCCCGTTTTCTGCGTTCCTTCCGGCAATCTTGGCAACCTGACAGCCGGTATCCTGGCCTACAGGGCTGGTATGCCAGCCCGGGGGTTCATTGCGGCACACAATGCGAATGATTTCTTTCCGTCCTGGCTCCAGGACGAGTCGGCGCGCTTTGCTCCATCGGTGAAAACGCTGTCGAATGCCATGGATGTGGGTGCGCCAAGCAACTTCGAGCGGCTCACATATTTCTTCAGTCACGATGAGCTTGCGTCGCTCGTTCGGGGTGAACGTGTGACTGACGAACAAACCCGCGGGCAGATGAGGATCACGTGGCAAAAAAACAGATACATGGCCGACCCCCATACGGCCGTTGCGTTACATGCCGCAAAGCGTGCTGACGAACAGGATGGCCCTGTGGTTGTGTTGTCCACGGCCCATCCCGCGAAATTTCCTGAAACCGTCAGAGATGCCATTGGGCTGGAACCCGACGTTCCCGAGCAACTTGCCGCGATGGCCAACCAACCGCATTATGCCATGCCGATGGATGTCGATCCCTCCGGGCTGCTCGAGCTCATCAGGGCCTAACAGGATCTACTTCCTGAAGGGCAGCTCCAGGACATTTTCGTTTCCTTTCCTGTCGCGCACACGAACGATCAGGATGTGCTCACCCGGAGGCGTTCTATCATCGAGACGGTGTTCGAACAGGCTGTTCTTGGCGTCGTGGTTGAAGAGGCGCCATTCACCGTCAATCTCGGCACGGAAGGAGTCTATCCCGCTCAGGTTGTCACGCACCCGTAAACGAAGTACACGGGCTGACGTCGTGCGGGAATAACCGAGAGGGGTAATGGATGGAGCGGTGGTATCGGCCACAATCGCGAAGGTACCGAACGTACGCACCTGCGTCGTCACGTTACCACCCGAATATCCGCCTCCGGCAGACGACGTGCGTCCACGCTCGTCAAGCAGGCCGACCAGGACCTTGTCATGCAAAGACGGAGGGACAGCATCTGCCGCGAGGCGTATGGTCATGGCCGTGTGCAAGGGCGTGTTGGCATCATGCACACGGTGGCGGGCGGAAAACATTTGTCCCTCAAGCGGAGGCCGTTTTTCATATGTGAACGGAACGTCGTCGTAGAGGGCCCGGGCGGGAATCCTGAGCGACATGTCCTGTGTCGCGTAGGTAAAAGTTCTGTCCCAGTGCATGATTTCTGTCGACGCGCCGGAATCGCTTATCGGAGCACTGCTCACCGCGTAGCTGGTACCATGGACAGCGAACCCCAACTGGGCGGTGTGTCCGTAGGCATCCTCCACGGTATACTGCATATTGAATACGGCATTTGAGTCGTCCACGGCGAGGATACCCCTGCCCGACGCATTGTAAATATTCAGATCATTTCCGGGCAACACGTAGCTCCGTTGCACCCAGCGGCCGCTTCGCCGCCGCTCGGCATAGTCAACGTGTGCATTCAGGAATCGTGTAGTAGCAAATGAAAACCGTTCCATCACCGACGAAAAAAGCAAGTTGCCGTTGCGTTGCAATGAGATACGATACGTCCCCAAGCGATTGCTGGCCCCCTCGTGATAATCGTGGGCCTGGATTCCGAAACCGATCCGGCCGCGTGCTTCAATCCGGGATACACGAACGGGTGAGTATGATCCATCGGCATCCCTGCGGACGTCCACGAATGCGGACCCTCCTCCGTGGACCGTGCGCCAACCACCTGTCTGGCTGTCACGGAGTCGGATGGTCGATTGGGAATCGAGCGCGTACACCTTGAAGCGGAATATGCGCGGAGGGACAGTGTCTTGAACGTCTATACCAAAAAGAAGGGGATTGAGCGGTTCTGCTGTGCTGGCGTCACGTATTTCAAAGTGGAGATGCGGACCTCCAGAGCTGCCGGAGTTACCTGACAGCGCGATCACGTCTTTCCGGAAAACCGGAAATTGATTTTTACCAGGAAAAACCTGTAATTCGAATGATTCCCGTTCGTATTGCGTTTTCTCGACGTAGCCTGCAATGGGATCGGCGAACGCGTCCAGGTGCGCGTACACTGTCTGGTGTCCATCAGGGTGGTTGATATACAGGGCATTGCCGTATCCGCCGGCGTTGACGTTGATCCGCGAGACCCAGCCGTCGGCAGCCGCAAGGACAGGGAGGCCCGTTCGCCCCTGGGTTTTGATATCCAGCCCGGCGTGGAAGTGATTGGAACGCATTTCGCCGTATCCACCCGAAAGAATGAGTGGAATGTTGAGCGGCGAAGTGAAATAATTGTCCGGGTACGGATCCCCGTGCATGCTGCCCAATAGAAGGACCGCACAAATGGCCAGGAAACAGGATGCTTTACTCATGACAATGTGATGGTATCAGATCCCCAACATAACAACCTGTTCCTGATATTTCTGGGCTTGATTGCTGTTTTCCTGCTGGGCGTGACGCTGTTGCAGTTGAAAGTCGTGCTCATGCCACTGGTTCTGGCCATTCTGCTTTCGGTGATATTCAAGCCAGGGATTCTTTGGCTGCGGGGTAAGCGGGTTCCCATGGCGGTAGCGCTGTTTCTGGTACTGATTGTATCGTCAGCGGTTCTTTTTTTGGTGGGATGGGTGCTTTTTTCATCAACGCAGTCGTTCATCGAGGAGCTTCCCAAGTATGGGGCCAAGGCGGTCGTTATTGTAAGAGATGTGGAGACCTTCCTTCTGGATTCGGCAACGCGTTTCAACGTGGATGTGGCCGAAGTAGACTGGTCGGACGCCTTCGATTGGTCCAGCGTTTCTACGGCGGTGACGAGCGGTGTCGGGTCATTCATCAGCTTCGTCAGCACGACGTTTCTTGTATTGCTCTTCATGCTGTTCATCCTGGCCGGCAGTGGAGAACTGGCGGAAAAAATCAGGGTGGCATTTCCGGAGTCACAGGCCGACAAGATTGCCAATCTGGTATCCAATGTGGATGAACAGGTGCGGAAGTATCTGGTTGCAAAGACACTAATCAGCCTGGGTACCGGAACGCTCACGTGGTTCGTCCTGTACGTCCTGGGAGTGGATTTCCCGCTTGTCTGGGGATTTCTGGCCTTTCTGCTCAACTACATACCAAACATTGGCAGCACGATTGCTGTCCTGTTTCCGTTCGCGGTAAGCCTGCTTCAATTCGATACGCTGGTCATCCCGCTCGTGGTCATTCTGGGCCTGGGGGCGCTTCAACTCACGATGGGAAATGTAATAGAGCCGAGGATAATGGGTTTCAGCCTGAATCTTAGTCCACTGCTCATCCTGGTGTCATTGATCACATGGGGATGGCTGTGGGGACTGTGGGGTATGATCCTTGCTGTACCCACGACGGCGACGCTGAAGATCGTATTCGAGAATATCGGTCCACTGCGCCCCATGTCGGTTCTCATGAGCAGTGTCGTCAAACCGAATGCTCCATAAGGCGCTCAATGATATCCACGGATGTGACACTTTCGGCCTCGGCCGTGAAATTGGAGACAATACGGTGCCTGAGAACGGATATTGCCAGGGCATTCACGTCACTTATGGAAGGCGTAAGCCTGCCGTCCAGCGCGGCCATTGTTTTGGCCCCCATGATCAGATACTGCGACGCCCTCGGTCCGGCACCGTAACTCAGGTACTGATTCACGAAATCCGGCGCGGCATCGGTTCCCGGACGCGTCCGGCCCACGAGCCGAACCGCATATTCAATGACGTTGTCGGCCACGGGTATTTCCCGAATGAACTGCTGATAGGTCAGGATATCCCGGGCAGTCATGACACATTTGACATCGCTCCGGTGGGCTGATGTCGTCTGGCGCACGACCTCGACTTCCTGGTCGAACGTCGGGTAATCGAGCCACAGGTTCAGCATGAAGCGGTCAAGCTGGGCCTCTGGCAGGGGATAGGTGCCCTCCTGCTCAATGGGATTCTGTGTTGCCAGCACGAAGAATGGTTCCGGGAGGGCATACGTCTGGCCGGCAGCCGTCACGTGATGCTCCTGCATGGCTTCGAGAAGTGCGGCCTGCGTCTTGGGAGGGGTACGGTTGATCTCATCGGCCAGCACCACGTTCGCAAAGACGGGTCCTTTCACGAATTTGAATTCACGACCGCCGGTCGTGCGGTCCTGCTCTATGATTTCCGTTCCCGTGATATCCGACGGCATCAGGTCGGGAGTGAACTGGATTCGATTGAAGTCAAGCTCCACGGCCTCGGAAATTGTGTGGATGAGGAGTGTCTTCGCCAGACCGGGTACACCGATCAGGAGAACGTGCCCCCGACACAGGATCGATACTATGATCCGATGAATGACATCGTCCTGGCCTACAATGACCTTGGCTATTTCTGACCGGAGGGACTTGTAACCGGCATGGAGATGGTCAATGGTCTCGGGCGATGTCTTGATTTCCATATGTCAATTGGTTGAAGTATTGGCTGCAGTGGTATTCCGGAGAGCCCGACCGCGTAATTCAATGTAGACCGTTTCCTTGAGCTGCTTCATCCACTCCCTCATGATCCGATCCTGTTTGTCCTGCAGGGCACGCCGTTCAATGAGCGCGTAATCGGTCTCGAGAGAGACCGTGTGCTCTGGTATCCGTTCTTCCAGCCGAACAATGTGATACGCCCGGCGCCCGTCCTGAAGCGTTACTTCACGCGGCTCGGATATGTCACCCTCCTCAAGGCCGGCAAGTGTCGCCTGCCACATCGGTCCCAGCGCTTCTACGAACAGTATTTTTTCTCCCGTATTGGGGTCAATGACCGCGCCGGCACGTGATCGGGAGGCTTCTTCATCGGAAAATTCCCTGGCCAATTTCTCGAACGTCGCCTTGCCGGCAAGAATGGAATCGCGCAGTGTTGAGAGCAACTCGATTGCAGGTTCGGCATCACTGTCGGATTCATCAAATTCAATCAGGATATGGTTGTAGTCAATCCGGTCTCCACGCCTGGCATTGATCCGGAGAAAATGAAGACCGAACTGCGTTTCAAAAATGGGACTGTATACACCGATTGGCGAACGGGCAGCAACGGCTGCGAATTCCGGGACCAGATCGGACAGGGCCATATCCTCGTAAAGACCACCGTTGGGCGCCGATCCCGGATCATCGGAGAACAACTCTGCCATCTCTTCCATCGTGGCACCACCGGCGAGGACCGTGTCGCGGATGGTAGACAGGATTTCCATCGCCTCCTCTCTCGCATCGTCCGTGATTTCCGGAAGCGCCACGATATGGGAGATACGAACCATGTCCGGCATGGTGGGGAGGGAGTCGGGAGGAATTTGACTGAGCCACGCTTCGACATCCGACGGAGTGGCCCGAACGTTGCGGAGTTTCTGGTTCCGCATCTGTTCCGACAGGGCCTGGTTCCGTATTTCTTCGCGGAATTCATCTTTGAGTTCGAGCACAGATTTACCGTACAGCGCCTCAAGACGCGCCTCCCCACCCATTCGCCGCGCCATCTGGGAAACCCGGCTGTCCAGCATCTGCTCCACCTGCTGATCTCCAACGACGATGTTGGTATCGCGCTTGGCATGGATGACCAGAACTTGTTCGTCAATGATCTGCTGCAGAGCCCTGTCCCAGAGGTCCTGCGTATAGGGCATTTTCTGCTGATTCATGATGCCGAGCACAAACCCGTCCACGTCCGAGGCCAGTATGATGTCCGACCCCACGACGGCAACAATCTCATCGAGCACCGTGTCGTCCTGGGCGTGCACCACCATGGGTGTGAGGACGAGGCTGACAAGAAGAATCAGCCGGCAGGATGTAATAGTCATGTAGCAAAGGGAAATGGAAGGCCAACAAACAGACAGGGCGGGCGCAACATGCGTCCGCCCGCCAGGCGTCGCAGCACAGGGGACGCGCCGACTACTCCCTGACGAACAGGTCATTGCGCGCCTCTGCTGCTGTTCGGAGTCGTTGAACCTGCCGTGCAAACAACTGTTTCCTTGACTCGATCAGGATACGCTGCTCGATCTCCGGGAGAACCATATTGAGATCCGGAACGGTACCGGCCTGGGCCCTTTCCACGACCTTCAGTGCGTGGACGAGTCCACCTTCCCTGTAGGGCGGTACCGTTGCTCCCTCCGCGGCACGATTTATGCGTTCACGCAGATCAGCATGTTGGGAGAAGACAAGTGACATCGGGAGCAAGCCGGAGGCGAAATACATGGACTGCTCCCTGAGCGCCGAATAGGTATTGACGAGATGTACAAAGGCACTGTCGGAATCGGTGCGTTCGAGTCGGCTGAGGATCTGGTCCGTCCATGACGCCGAGTCTACTGGCAGATACCAGAGTCGGACGTAGGGCTCCCTCAAAACCAGACTCGAGCTGTGTTGCTGATACCATGTTTCCAGCGCTGCCGGGTCAGGTGCTGCAATTTCTTCGGAATAGACATCCTCAAGCAGCCGTGCTATCAACAATGAGCGGCGATTGTCCTCAATCTGCTGCTGGACGAGACTGTCTGCGTGAAGTCGTCGGCGAACGGCTTCCTGATACAGCAGCTCGTTTACGATCCACTGGTCGACGATTACACGGGCCACGGCTGCACTGTCCATGCGCACCATGCGCTCAGACAAGCGTTCAGCCAGTTGACCGTGGGTCAGTGTAGCCGTTCCGACACGCGCCACCACGTGGTCGGGAACAGGCTGATCGGCGCATCCGACGGCGGAAGCGGCCCACATGCAGAGAATGGCATACGCCGCCGTTCGTGTCATCGTCGCAGGCGATCGGGCCATGTCTCCACACCGTACTGCTTCCGAAGTCGATCCATGAGCTGCGCCTCAAGGTTTGCCTGATGCAGGTTGATGAGTTCGGAACGGGCTTCCTCGTACGTCTTGTGGCGTGCAGGTTGGACTCCATTGTGGCGCAACATGATGAAGCGTCCGTTACTGCGGGAGGGTTCGGTGAATTCGCCCTCGTTCAGATCCAGGACATCATCGAAGGGTGAACCCGACCGGACAGCGATGTGCGTCGTATCGACCCGGATACGGGTACGCATGTCGTCAAACACCTCCGAGGCCGCTTCTCCGCCGCGGATCCGGTCACGCGCATGGAAGAGCACAGAATCGGAGGCTGCACTCATCGATACCACCTCGACGCGGTCCGGAAACATCAGACTGTCTTTCTGGGCATCGTAGAGCGCCCGAAGACCGGACGAGTCGGACGCGGCAGCCGACCAGACGGAGTCCTCCATGAGCCTGAACAGCAGGATACCATCCCGGAATTCTGCCATGGTACGACGAAAGTCCTCATTCCGGTCTTCCAGACGGGCTACCTCGTAGGCGAGGGCCTGTTCATCGAGGAAGTTGTTCAGTGACGCAATCACGTTGTCACGGACACTGCCCGATGCGGCTGGAAGGCGGGATGAACGGAACCAGTCCTGGAACGCTGATACAGTCCACGTGGAGTCTCCCAGCGTAGCTATGATGCTGCGCTGATCGGCTTCCTCCAGTTCCCCCTGGATCAGCGCCCGGTACAGCGAGTCGCCGGGCATGCGGTCAACCCACTCATCAACAATGGCCGTATGAATGGAGTCGCCGAGCTCTGTCCGGAGCGATCGCGCGAATGCCGTCTCGGCCTCCTGGGCGCGTGGCAGGTTGCTGATCTGTTGCTTCAGCGTTTCGTATTCGTCTTCAAGCGATCGAAGTGGCTCTTCCCGGATATAGCTCATGATGTGATACCCGAAGCGGGTCTGTGCCGGGCCGGAATAGGCGCCCGGGGCAGGCAGGGCAAACGCGGAGTCGCGCATGGCCGGTGGAAGCCCCTGATCGAACCCGAGCAGACCGATGTTGCCACCATTCGGAGCTGAATTCCTGTCGTCAGACAGGTCGGCTGCGACGCTGCTGAATGCCTCGCCGGAATCCAGTCGTTCGAGCGCAAGGTTCACGCGACGCAGCGCATCGGCAGAGTCGACCGGAGAGGGGCCGCGAGGCTGGATCATGATGTGGGCCAGTTCCCTGGCCGGAGGAAGGGGTTTCCGGTCCTCGACCTTCAGGATATGATATCCAAATCGGGTACGGAAAACAGGGGAAATACCCCCAACGGGCGTGTCGTATGCATAATCCTCAAATGGTTGAACCATGCGACCACCGCCGAAATATCCGAGGTTGCCGTCGGCACCAGGTGATCCGGGCGCACTCTTCGATGACGGGTCCTCAGAATGTTGACGGGCAAGCTGACCGAAATCAGCACCCGACAGGGCGGAATCCCTCAGGGCGGTGATCCGGGACCAGGCGCGGAGCGTGTCCTCGGCCGGGGCCTTCGCATCTACCGAAACAAGGATGTGTGATGCTTGTACGGCTTCTTTGCGTCGCTCATACAATTGACGGACAAGCGGGTCGGTGACTTCCTGACCAACGAGGTAAGGCCTGGCAAGCTGTGAGCGGTACGACTGGATTTCCTGTTCCACTTCCGGAATATCTGCATAGCCGGCACGTCGTGCTTCCAGGACTTTCAGCCTGTAGTTGACATACCGATCGAGAAATGTGGACCGGTCCTCAATGGAGTCCGCGCCCGTAGACAGGGCGCGCGCATACTGCTCCTCGAAGTCGGCCTGTGTAAGCGGCTCGCCGTTTATGACAGCTACGGGTTCGGGGGCGGAGATCCGGGATGATCCGGTTACGGATGGTCCGGATGCACGGCACCCTCCGAGAACCAGAAGAGCAAAAAGAATCAGGAATCGTGGGTGTCGCATTGACATGGTGTTCGCGATGAGATGGGCAGAACAGGGCTGGAATGGATTCACAAGGTGCGGTCCACGCAAGGCAAAGGCCAATGGTTCCCCTCAAATGGATCTCACCGGGTTGCAGTTGCCGGGCAACTTTACGATAACTTCATGGTCCAAGCATGGTAACGATACATGACGATTACCCGTCACTATGAACGAATATGATCTGATTGAAGCGTTCAAGGAAGGCGACGAATTTGCGTTCGTGTCGCTGTACAACCGGTTCAAGTCACCGGTGTTCGCTTTCTCGTACAAGATGCTGATGGACAGGGATCAGGCTGAGGACGTCATGCAGGAGACTTTCCTGCGTGTGTATGAAAACCGTGATCGTCTGATGAAAACGTCGGCGTTCAAGTCATGGGTATTCACGATTGCACGGAATCAGTGTCTGAATCATATCCGGAAAGCCGGACGCCAGGTGGCCATGAGCCAGGATGCCCTGGAAAACCTGGCATCGTCCGAGACCCCCCTCTCAAAAATGGACAAGAGTGAGCAGGTAGCTTTTGTAACGGCCTTTCTGCATGAACTGAAGCCCGAATACAGGGAGGTACTCATTCTGCGCGAGTACCAGAACCTGAACTATGAGGAAATTGCGGCCGTGACGCGTAGTTCACTCAGTTCGGTCAAGTCACGCCTGTTCAAGGCGCGACGGAAACTGTCGGAGCGCATCCAGGAAGCAGAGGCACGGCGTATTCGTCGAATTGAAGCAGGGAGGTGCGTATGACCTGTCCACTACTGCTCGAAGAAGATCTGAATCTCTACCTCGATGGAGAACTACCGGGTGAGAGGCAGAAACCTCTGTTCAACCACCTGTCCGCGTGCAGGGACTGTCAGGCTACCATGGAATCCGTGTTGGCCTTTCGCCGGATGAGCCGTCAGGAGGTACTGGTTCCTTCGCCGTCCGCCGATGAAGGGTTTTTCAAGCGACTTTGTCGACTGAAACGAGCCGGACGTACCCGTGATCGGTTGCTTGAACGTGGCCCGGTGTGGCGTGAGAAGCGCCCGGTGACCGTGCGCGCGGCATCCATGACCGTCGCCGCGGTGTTCATCATTGGTATCCTGGCTCCCGAGTTTGCCGGTTCACGTGACCCGGTGGTATCGTCTGAAATGGAAACGGTGGACCTGAATGCCCCTGTTGTTACGGGCGCTCCCGTGACCGTGCGTCAGAGTTACATCCATGTGTTCTATCCGGGCATTACGGTGGAAGCCGATTCGTTGGATGAGCGGTAATCCAGCCCGTATTCACGGCGCGATCATGCAGGCGGTGTTACTTTCGGAAATTGGTTACTATTTCTGAATATTCAATCCGACAGGCACATGAGAGTTCGCTTTGCCCCGAGTCCAACAGGATACCTGCACGTTGGCGGTCTCCGGACGGCCCTGTACAACTGGCTTCTGGCTCGTCAAAGTGGCGGAACATTCATTCTCCGGATCGAGGATACGGATCGCACCCGGTTCGTGGCGGACGCAGAAGAGGACATTGTGGACAGTCTGGAGTGGGCCGGCCTGGACGTTGATGAGGGCCCGGAAACCGGATCATACCGACAGTCCGAGAGGACCGCACTGTATGATGCTGCTCTGGCACGACTGCTCGAGGAGGGAAATGCGTACATCGCTTTCGATACACCTGAAGAAATCGAGCAGATGCGGTCGCGCCTGGCAACCGATACGAATCCGAATCCGCGCTATGACTGGTCGACCCGGTCCCACATGAAAAACAGTCTCACGCTCGGCACGGACGAAGTCGCCTTGCGCCGGGAGCGGGGCGATCCATTTGTGGTAAGGTTGCGGGTCGAACCGGGAGCCGAAGTACTGTTCACGGATATCGTCCGCGGCGACGTGCGCTTCCGCACGGACGATGTGGACGATCAGGTCCTGATGAAATCCGATGGTCTGCCGACGTACCACCTGGCCAATGTCGTGGACGATCACGACATGCGGATCTCACACGTGATCCGGGGTGAGGAGTGGCTGTCATCTGTGCCCAAGCATGTTTTGCTCTACCAGGCACTCGGTTGGGAGACGCCACGCATGGCCCATTTACCACTGATACTCAGTCCGACGGGTGGCAAGTTGTCAAAGAGGAATGCCGACAAACAGGGTATTCCCGTATTCGTCCGGGAATACAGGGAGGCGGGCTATGAGCCGAGCGCGCTGTTGAATTATCTGGCTCTTCTGGGGTGGCATCCGGAGTCGGAACAGGAGGTGTTTTCCCTTGAAGGTCTTGTGGATACGTTCTCTCTTGATCGCGTTGGGCCGTCCGGAGTACAGTTTGACATGGACAAATTGGCCTGGTTCAATGGTCAGCACATCCGCATGCGGTCTCCCGAGGAGATAGCAAAGAGTCAGATGGAGGCGTTGAAAAAGGCGTATGGCGACGTGGATGAAGAGCGGGCAGTACAGGCAGCCCGCCTCATGCATGAGCGTATGGCCATTGCCTCGGATCTGGTGGGGTTCGAATACCTTTTCAAGGCGCCCTCTGACTGGGATGAAGCAGGGGTGAGAAAGCGGTGGAAGGACGATTCAGCACGTCTGGTTCAGACCTACCGGGATGCCCTGATGGACGTGCAGGAATGGACGGCAGAGCAACTGGAAGAAACGCTGCGCCGAGTCACCGGGCAGCACGATGTCGGAGCGGGTCGCCTGATCCATCCCGTGAGACTGGCAGTCAGTGGCGTATCGCATGGCCCGGGGCTATTCGATCTGCTCGTCTACCTGGGTCGCGATGCGGTGTGTGAACGTCTGGAGCGTGCGGTCAACGCGCTGGGGTGACACAGGCCCCGGGTTTATCTGCGACCCCCGAGTTCCGTGTTCAACTGGTTATAGAACCATGCCGCTGCGCTCCAGGGGCCATCGTCGGTATCGTCATGAAGGCGACCCCGTGCCGCCTCAAGCAACGGGCGGAATGGCCCTTCTCCCTGCTGGAGAGCGTGCGAAATGAGCTGTGTCGTGCTTTCATGAAACAGCGAGGTCGCATCTGGCATGAACGGCTTCGGGGTTTGTTCAAGACAGGCAGTCACTTCCGCTGCAAGGCGTTGCAGTCCATCGCCGGTCACGGCAGATACCCCAACGACGGGAACATTCACGTCGGGTCTGAGCATGTGCATGGCGTCATGAGTATGCCGTATGGACCGGTCCTGGTCGTTCCGATGTACAGCGTCCGATTTGTTGAATGCAACGATATCGGGTACTTCCAGAATGCCTCTCTTGATGCCCTGCAACCCATCGCCGGCCCCGGCAAGCAACACAAGCAGTACGCATTGTACCATCGATGCCACGGCGACCTCACTCTGGCCGACACCAACCGTTTCGACCAGTACCCGGTCGTACCCGGCAGCGGCGCACAGGATCATGGAGCGACGTGTGTGTGCTGCGACGCCCCCCAGTGTTCCACGGGTCGGAGAGGGACGTATGAAGGCGTGCCCGGAGCGGGACAGGCGTTCCATTCTCGTTTTGTCTCCCAGTACGCTTCCGCCGGTCCGGAGCGAACTCGGGTCGACGGCGAGTACAGCCACACGATGCCCGCTTTCAATGAGGCCCATGCCCAACTCGTCGACGAGTGTGGATTTCCCCGCTCCCGGTACGCCTGTAATGGCCATACTTCGGGCGGTACCACAGTGCTTGAGGCAGGCGTCAAGCAGCGCGGCCGCATCTGTCATGTCTGACGGGTGGGTGCTTTCAACGAGCGTAAGTGCCCGGCCGAGCGATGCCCTGTGCCCATCCATGAGGCCACCGAGCAGCTCCGAAACCCTCCGTGTGTGAGCACCTGCAGTCATTTTGAATAGAGAAGATGACGAAGCAGGGCCGATGCCGACTCGGGAATGGGAGTTCCGGGACCGAATACGTCAAGAACCCCTTCTTCCTTCAGGAAAACCTTGTCCCTCTCCGGTACAATGCCTCCAACAACCACCTCAATGTCCGGGCGGCCCTCGTTTTCGAGGGCGTCCAGGAGGGCCGGTACCAGCGTCTTGTGGCCACCGGCCAGGCTCGACACGCCAACCACGTGGACATCATTTTCCACGGCCTGACGCGCCGCTTCCTCCGGCGTCTGGAAAAGAGGACCCATATCAACATCGAATCCCATGTCCGCAAACCCGGTAGCGATCACCCGGGCGCCCCGGTCGTGCCCGTCCTGCCCCAGTTTGGCGATCAGGATGCGCGGTCTCCGGCCGTGCCTGCGTTCGAATTCCTGTGCGAGGGAAATAGCATCCTGCATGGCTTGACCCGACGTGTAGGACTTGGCATACACCCCTGTGAACAGTTCGTTTCTGGCTTGGTACCGGCCGAATACACGCTCAAGGGTCATGGAGATTTCTCCGAGTGTCGCCCGCGCACGAGCGGCCTCCACGCTGATTTCAAGCAGGTTTGCATCCGGGTCTTCAGCAGCCTGCTCGAGCTGAGTCAGCTTCCGGTGCACGTCAGCGTCATCCCGGGAGGATTTGAGGGCGTCCAGTCGTTCCACCTGCATGCGTCGAACGCGGGCATTGTCCACCTCGCGTACCTCCATCGTCTCCGCCTGATCTGCCTGGAATGTATTCAGTCCTACGATGACCTCATCTCCCGAATCAATGGCTGCCTGACGCCGGGCAGCCGCCTCTTCAATACGTTGTTTTGGTAGCCCCTGTCCAATGGCCCGGGCCATTCCCCCTGCCTCCTCAATTTCTTCGAGATGGGCTCTCGCCTCGTCCATGAGTGTTTTCGTGCGCGCTTCCAGTATGTCGGCACCGCCCAGTGGATCCACGTGTGATGCCAAGTCGGTTTCGTGGAGCAGCACCAACTGCGTATTCCGCGCGATCCGCGCCGACTTATCCGTGGGAAGCGCGATGGCCTCGTCGTAGGCGTTGGTATGCAGGGACTGCGTACCGCCCAGTACTGCAGCAAGGGCCTCGAGCGTTGTTCTGGCGACATTTACCTGTGGATCCTGGGCCGTCAACGACCAACCCGATGTCTGACAATGTGTTCGAAGCATGCCGGACTTGGGATTTTTCGGCGAGAACTCGGACATGAGTTCGTGCCAGAGTACGCGGGCCGCCCGCAGTTTGGCTACTTCCTCGAGCGTGTCCATTCCTACACCGAAGAAAAAAGAAATGCGTGGAGCGAAGGAGTCTATATCGAGGCCGCGCCCCAGAGCCTGGCGGACATATTCGAGTCCGTCAGCCAACGTATAAGCGAGCTCAATATCGGGCGATGCCCCCGCTTCCTGCATGTGGTATCCACTCACGGAAATGGAATTGAAGCGGGGCATGTACCTGGATGTAAACGACATGATGTCTCCTACGATGCGCATGGACGGCGCTGGAGGATAGATATAAGTGTTGCGCACCATGAACTCCTTCAGAATGTCATTCTGAATCGTGCCGGAGAGCTTTTCCGGTGCACAGCCCTGCTCCTCGGCCGCTGTGATGTAGAACGCCATGATGGGCAGCACAGCCCCGTTCATCGTCATCGATACGGACATCCCGGACAGCGGAATCCCGTCGAATAACCGCTTCATGTCCTCCACGCTGTCAATGGCTACACCCGCTTTGCCCACGTCTCCCACCACGCGAGGATGATCGGAATCGTAGCCACGATGGGTTGGAAGGTCGAATGCTACCGATAATCCGCGCTGACCTGCCTTCAGATTCGCCCGGTAGAACGCATTCGATTCCTCGGCGGTGGAAAAACCAGCGTACTGGCGGATGGTCCACGGCCGGCCGGTATACATCGTCTTATAGGGGCCTCGCAGATAAGGGGCCGTGCCAGCTGGGGGGAGCGTTTTGTTGGACATGTATTTCGATTTCTCAGATGAACCGGTTGACGCCTACGAATACGCGTTCTTCATCCTGCTGACGTCGGGGTCCGTCAAGCCAGGCCTTGTCATTTTCCAGGCGGTGCTCTACGGGCTGATTGCTTCGCCTCGCTTCGTCGACCTCCCTGAGAATGCGACTTTTTTCGGCTTCGATCGCTTCGGCTCCGGCGAGCCCGGAGGCAACAATCATGAAACGACTTTCATGACGCAGGAGCCGCGTGACGGCCAGAGCATAGCGGGCCGCCTCAAGGTCGGAAAAACCATGCGTGTTAACGTCATGCGGTAATACACACACCTCATCAGCGCTACCCCAGACACCCGCAACCGACTGCAGCGTCGTCCTGACCAGGTTCGTCCCGTCTTCGGAAGGGGCCAGGTCACGAACGTCACCGATCGTGCATATATAGATCGGACCCAGCAGCTCGCGAAGGGCCCACAGCTTGGCCGTTTCCTCGATAATTCTGGTAGATACGGCGACCAGGAGCGATACCTTGTCCGTGCGCCCTTCGAGCCGGTCCAGGATCAACAGTATTTCAGAGACAGGACCATATCCTGCCTGTCTCCACGTCGATGCATTGACCGTAAACTCCGTGGGCAAAAAGCGTACATCATCTCCATAGAGACTTCGGACTTCATCTTTGGACTGCTCTCCATCCCAGCGGACACAGCCTTGCCAAGCCGGATTGTTCATATGAATTGAGGGTCGCGTGTCAGGTGAAGTTGGACAAGGGAATGCATGGCAATACCTGATGCAACGCTGACGTTGAGTGACTGCTTCATCCCGTACTGTTTGATTTCAAGGATTACATCGCACTCCTCGAGCAGGTTCTCCGGCACCCCGTCCACCTCATTACCGGCAATGAGCAACATGGGCAGCTGCGTTCCATCAACGTCGTGCAGGGGAAGGGCTGTGGGCGCACATTCGAGTGCTGCTATGGTGAAGCCTTTGCGTCGCCACAGGCGGAGTTCTTCCCTCACGTTTTCAGTCCGGGACCAGGGTACAGAGCGTTCTGCACCCAGTGCAGTTTTCCGTAATTTCGGATGCGCCGGATCGGGGGTGAACCCGGAAAGCAGGAGCCTTTCAATGCGCATGGCATCGGCTGTCCTGAAAATGGAACCGGTGTTGTAGGCAGAGCGCAGGTTGTGCAAAAGAACGACCAGTGGTGCGCGGGACAAATCTGTGTGCATTTTTGTCATATGCGCAAATTACGGACTCCGACTTCGTAGTTTCCCGGCGCATCCACAATCCATCAGGAATTGCATGATTGTCGCCATTGATGGCCCCTCCGGTTCCGGGAAAAGCTCGACAGCACGCGCCGTTGCGGATGCACTGGGTGGCCTTTTCGTGGATACGGGAGCCATGTACCGGGCAACCTCACTCTACCTCTCCAGGTTGGGTCTCGAGCGTGCGACCGAGGTTACCCGTGAGCACCTTCGTGCACTCGACCTGCACCTTGAAGTGACGGGGCATGAGGGATCGGATCGTGTGCGTGTGCTCCTTGGCGGGGAGGACGTAAGCGGGGAAATCCGCAAGGAATACGCGGGTCGGCTTGCTTCCGAGTTTGCCCAGTCTTCATGTGTCCGGGACGCCATGGTGGCACGGCAACGCATTGTGGCCCAAAAGGTGGCGTCGCACGGGGGGGTGGTGGTCATGGAGGGTCGTGACATCGGGACGGTTGTGTTTCCCGACGCGGATGTAAAGATATTCATGACGGCCAACGACCGCGTAAGGGCCGAGCGCCGCCGTGCGGAACTGGCGGAGAGGGGCCAGGATGTTGCACTGGGTGACATAATGGAAGACATGAAGGCGCGCGACGCACGGGACCGGAGTCGAGCCCGCGCGCCGCTGAGAAAAGCGGACGACGCTGTCGAAATCGATACCACAGGTCTCTCATTCCGGGACCAGGTCATTCGTATTGTGAAGATTGTGACAGAAAAGCGGCAACAACTGTCAGGGGGAACGAACTGATACACTGTGCGTGTATCGTTGGCTACACCGTAATTGCGGTTGGTTGACCTGCTTTCGAGACGGGATCGAGAGGGGTCATTTTGTTTCACTCTGAAAACGAGAGTCTGTGCCATCCCCATCGGCTATGCCGAGGCAGAGAGACTCACCATCATTTCAATGGCTGATAAACAGCATGACGATTCGAAGGAACAGCCTGAAGAGTCGGTAACGCCTGCTACGGAGCAGGTTGATAAATCTACACTGCAGGAAAGCGCAAAAGCGTCAGATCCTGCGTCAAAGGCTGCCCCTGCGGAAGAAGAGGCCGAGGCCGAAGCGACGTCCGAAGACAAAGAGCCAGCGGCCGAAGAAGCTTCCACGGACGCAGAACCCGCAGCCGAAGAAGCTTCCACGGAGGATGAGCAGGCAGCGGAAGAAGCGTCAGAGGTAGAAGCACCCGCAGCCGAGGCGACGTCCGAGCAAAAAGAACCGTCAGCCGAGGCGACGTCCGCCGATACGGAGCCCGCCACCGAAGAAGCGTCCGTTAAAGACGGGCCGTCCCCGGAGGAGGCCGTTGCCAGCAAGGAAGAGCCTGCGTCCGAAGATGATGCCGATCTCGTTGCAGCCGGAGAGCCCGCCATTGAAGAAGGGGAGCGCGAGGCGCAACTCACTACACCCAAAGGCATGCTTGGGTATACCGGCGAAATCACCGGTGAAGTCTACACCCTGGCCGATCTCGAGACAGCCGACGAGCCCGAAATAGGACCCGTGGATCTCGGTGATCTGCAGGCCATGATCGAGAGCACGCTCACGACCATTACCGAAAACGAGATTGTGGCTGGCCGTGTGCTGAAGGTCGGTGACAAGGATGTCGTTATTGATATCGGGTTCAAGAGCGACGGAATTGTTTCCAGAAATGAATTCGGCCCTGATCTCGAAGTGGGCGACGAGGTGGAAGTATTCCTCGAGCGCATTGAGGACTATCACGGTCAGTTGGTGCTTTCGAAGACGAAAGCGGACACGGTTCGTCGCTGGCGCCGTATCGAGGATGCCTTCGAAAATGAAGAAGTCCTTGAGGGTCAGATCGTGCGTCGTATCAAGGGCGGCATGATCGTCGAGCTGTTCGGAGAAATGGAGGCCTTCCTTCCTGGCTCCCAGATTGATGTGCGCCCGGTACGCGATTTCGATGCGTACCTGGACAAGCACATGGAATTCAAGATCGTCAAGCTCAATCCGGCCAATGAGAACATTGTGGTTTCGCACAAGGCACTCATCGAGAAGGATCTCATGGCACAGCGGGAGAAAATTCTCTCGACCATGGAGCCTGGCCAGATCCTGGAAGGCGTTGTAAAGAATATAACGGACTTCGGTGTATTCATCGATCTGGGCGGCGTCGACGGCCTCCTGCACATCACAGACCTGTCGTGGGGACGCGTAGCCCATCCGTCCGAACTCGTGAGTCTCGACGAGAAAATGAATGTGGTTGTACTCGACTACGACAAGGAGAGACAGCGTATATCTCTGGGTCTCAAGCAGTTGCAGCCGCACCCGTGGGAAGAGATCACCGAGAAATACGGTGAGGATTCGGTGGTTGAAGGGAAAGTCGTTTCCATCACGGACTACGGCGCCTTTGTTGAACTCGAGAAGGGAATTGAAGGTCTCGTCCACATCTCCGAGATGTCATGGACCGAGCACATCCGGCATCCTTCCCAGATGGTATCGCTCGGTCAGGTTGTGCAGGTGAAAATCCTGAACATCGACGGTGAGGGCAAGAAGATCTCACTGGGAATGAAGCAGCTCGAGCCCGACCCATGGGAGAACATTGCCGATCGTTACCCGCCGGGAACCGTCATGCGGGGCAAGGTTCGCAACATCACCAACTTTGGCGTCTTCGTTGAGATTGAACCCGGCATTGATGGCCTTGTCCACATCAGCGACCTGAGCTGGACAAAGCGTATTCGTCATCCTTCCGAAATGGTCAAGAAGAACCAGGAAATGGACGTCGTCGTGCTGAACATCGACACGGACGATCGGCGAATTTCCCTGGGACACAAGCAGGTTGAAACCAATCCATGGAATCAGTTTGCCCAGGTCTATGACGAAGGCGCCAAGACCAATGGTACGGTAGCCAGGATCGAAGACAAGGGACTTGTGGTTGAGCTGCCCATGGAGGTGGAAGCCTTCCTTCCGCAGACAGAGTTGCCAGCTGGAAAGACCATCGACTCGTACCGTGACGGCGAAGAACTGGAAGATCTTACTGTAATCCGGTTCGATGCCAACCAGAAGGAAATTGTTGTCAGCCTCGTTGCCACGGAACGTCAGGCCGAAGCGCTAGAGCGTCAGGCAGAACGTCGCGAGAAGACGGAAGCGCGTCGCGCAGAGGAACGCTCCGTGAAACAGTTCATCGAGAAGGAAGGGGCATCGGGCCCAACAACGCTCGGAGAACTGTCCGGACTGGCGGAACTCAAGGCCCAGATGGAGGCCAGTGAAAGCGCTGACGCAGAGAAATCCTCTTCTGAAGAAGCTGCGTCGGAGGACGATGCACCCAAGGCAAAGTCCACGACGAAGGCGTCGACGGCGAAGAAGTCGCCGTCCAAGACCAAGGCCGCGTCAAAGAAGAAGGCTGAGGAGAAGGACGGTGAAAAGGCTGATGAGGAGGAAGAGGCTTCGGATAAGGAAGCTTCATAACCAACCACGGCACTGCGTCTGAGCGCGGCCCGCAGAGCCGCTTCGGCGCCGAAGTCCGATTGAAACCGCGGGGGTAGACCACCAGGTCTACCCCCGCGTTCGTATCATGTCGAACCGACTGTGAGTGTCAATGCGGAATTCCCACGAAAACGTCCCGGACTGGACCAAACCGACTGCCAAGGAGGCGCAGCTGGACGCGATACTGCTGTCCAGGTCGGAAGGGAGACTGCACAGTCTCCTGAAAGAATTACTTCAGGACAAGGAAATCAATCTGTATCACAGCTACGCCAATGTAGTTTCGGTACGGAGACTCGGATACAACGATCATGGTCCGGTGCATGCACGCATTACAACGTACAATGCGCTCAAAATCCTCCGGCTGTTGAAGGAGGGTGGCGTCGAATCCGGTTTCGTGTCCGAAAGTGTAGGTACGCAGGAAGATGCAGCCATGGTTGTGGCCCTGGGATGTTTCCTGCATGATGTCGGTATGTCCGTGACAAGGGAGGCTCATGAGTGGCATTCCATAGTCCTTGCCGATCACATTATCAGGCGTTATCTGGACGTACACTGTCCAGGCGATTTGGCCAAGCAGGTGGCCATGCGTTCCATGATTCACGAATGCATGGTGGGGCACATGGCTCACGATCGCATTCACTCTGTGGAGGCGGGTGTTGTCCTTGTGGCCGATGGAACGGATATGTCAAAAGGTCGCTCGCGGATTCCCATGAATCTGGAGCGCGACCCGACAGTTGGTGATATGCACCGATATTCCTCCCAATCGGTCTCCCGTGTGGAAATTGCGAAGGGGACCCACAAACCCGTGGGCTTGACGATCAAGATGGACAACGCCACCGGTCTTTACCAGATTGAAGAAGTCCTTATGACCAAGGTGAAGGCATCTCCCATAATGAGCCACCTTGAAATCATGGTGGAAGTGGGAGGGGAGCCTCCAAAATGGTACCTCAGATGACCACCTGACCTGCAAGCAGTTTCTGTGCGTCGCCGAAATCTGTTTCGCCGGCCGCGACCTGACACACTGTTTCGCCCACCAGTGCGCCGAACTTGAACGAATGTCCTGAGCCACCCCTGAACTCCATGATCCGCGGCGACCCGTGAAGTTGGAATCGCCCCTTGTCCACGAGCGCATAGTAACAGGCCAGTCCTGTGAGACGCATGTCGGAAGAGAGGCCCTGCAGTCTTGTGCGCGCCAGGGTGCCGAGGCGTTTCAACTCATCGCTGGTCAGAGAGCGGATGTCATCTGGATGACCGGCTCCTGACGACCGGTGCACGCCCAGTTTCCATCCCGACTTCGCGACGCCCGGCACGAGATAGAATCCATCATCTCCTGCGAGATCAAGTACCATTGGATGCCGACACGTTTTCCATGTGGCGGGAGGACGGAAGTAGGCTATGCTCTGGCGTGACGGAAGGACACCCGATGCCCACGCACCCCGGGCCCAGAAAGTACAATCTGCGTAGGCGAACTCGTGTCCCTCCCGGACTTTATGCCGTTCGTGCAGGTGCACACCATGTTCTCGGCATGTTCGTACCAGCGCCACGAGGATACGATGGGCAAGAAGCGCGTCCCCTGTCGGACTCCAGAGGACTTCTTCGTCGTCGTGGACCCTCACGTGTGGGACCAGTGCTTTTGCCTGTTCGGTATCGATAATGTCTACCGCAATGCCAAGACGCTGCATGGCCTTGACGCTGGCCTCGATGAAGCCTGTCGTCCTGCGGGAAATGGCCAGTGTGCCCGTCTCGATATGGTACCGGTCGCCAAGCAGTGGCCACATCCGCTCCCATGCCTCGTACGCTGTCGCTACGAGAGCAGTGTATCCATCGTCATGCCCATAGGGATATCGTATGAGCCGGTGCTCATCAAAGCTTGACGAGAGTGGATTGGGGATGCATCCCTGGTCGTACACGTGCACGTCCCAGCCCCTCTGAACCGCGTGTCTTGCGACACACAGGCCGTGGATACCTGCACCGACTACCGCCAGCTTCACGGATACAGACCCAGTTCGGCTGCGACGAGCTCTGCTGCTGCGAGGTCTTCAAGGGCATGACCCACCGACTTGAAAACGGTTATATCAGACGGCGCTCTGCCGGGCGCCTGCGGCGCCCGGCAGAGCGCGTTCAGGTCACCTTCGATGGCATCGGGCGTGAAAAAACCCTCGTCGATGGCCTGCAGAATGTCTCCTGCCTCCGACAGGGCACCCGCCCGCGCATCTACAAAAACCCGGGCCCTCCCGAGAACGGCGCCATCGGTTTCCCGCATGTCCGGTCTGAATGCTCCCACCAGATCGATGTGTGTGCCAGCGCGGACCTGGGCATCCCTGATGAGGGGTTCGGTCGACAGGGTTGCGCAGGAAATCACGTCCGCTTCGGACACCGCATGGGTCAGTGACCCGGCGACCTCGAATGAGACGGGGCGCGATGTCGCCCGCGCGCCATAGAGGAAATCATGGCGGTTGGAAAGGGACGATACGAGACGTCTGGCCCGTTCCGGCGTTCTGTTCCATACCATGACCCGTTCCACGGGCCGGGCCCACAGGTGGGCTTCGATAAGGGGTCCTGCAAGGGCACCGGCTCCCACCATGAGTAGCGTGCGGCTGTCCGGACGCGAGAGCAGCCGGGAAGCCAGCGCGGAGGTTGCAGCTGTTCGGCGCACGGTGAGTGCACGTCCGTCGAGTACGCATACCCGTTGGCCGCTGTCTTCACGGAGCAGTATGTACGTCGCGTGCACGGCCGGCATGCCACGTGCATTGTTTCCAGGGTGGATCGTCGCGACTTTCAGTCCCAGCAGGCCGTGACGCCTCCACGCGGGCATGACCAACAGGGTCCCTGAGGACGTAGCCGTATGCATGCGCCCCGGTACGACGATGTCGTCTGCAAACGCCGAATGCAGGGCAGGTACAAGCTCATCCCATGGCAGTGCACGTGCTACGGCCTCATCCGGGATGATCCCACCGTCCATCAGTCTTCCACGTTGTCGATCTGGGCCTTCTGCAGGCGACCGCTGTAGTCCACGTAGACGGTCTTGGTCTCCGTGTAGAACTCAAAGACCTCCCAGCCTCCTTCCCGGTGACCGTTACCGGTGCCTTTGACACCGCCGAACGGCATATGCGCTTCGGCTCCGATGGTTGGACCATTGATATACGTGATGCCCGCTTCGATGTCGTGCATGGCCCGGAAAGCCGTCGACACATCCCGCGTGTATATGGCCGAAGAGAGTCCGTATTCGATGTTGTTGGCCACGTCAATGGCCTCCTCATAGGAGGAGATTTTCAGTACGGACAGTACTGGGCCGAAAATTTCTTCCGTGGCAACCCGCATTTCCGGCGTGACGTCTGTCAGAATGGTTGGCTGGATGAACCAGCCATCATCCAGGTCCGCGCCCGTTGCCCGCTTGCCTCCCGTGTAGATGGTAGCTCCTTCATCGCTGCCGATTTCCAGGTAATGCAGGATTTTCTCAGCCCCCTTCCGGTTGATGACGGGGCCCATCTCGACGCCATCCTCGTTTCCGTAACCCAACTTCAGTGACTCGGCGCGTTGCTTGAGGCGGGAGACGAGTTCGTCGTGCACATCCTCATGGACAATCAGGCGTGAAGTAGCCGTACAGCGCTGGCCCGTGGTTCCAAAGGCACCCCAGACGAGGCCTTCCAGTACGAGGTCCAGGTCGGCATCGGCCATGACGATGGCAGGATTCTTGCCGCCCATCTCCAGTGAAAAGCGCTTGTGCATGCGCCCACATGCTTCTCCTATCTTCGATCCGGTGGCTGTAGATCCGGTGAACGAGACGGCATTCACATCCGGGTGTTCCACGAGCGCACTCCCCGCACCCGCTCCACCCTGCACCAGGTTCAGGACGCCATCGGGGAGCCCTGCATCCACCATGATGCTGGTCAGGAGGGCACCGGAATTGGGAGCATCCTCGCTGGGTTTGAATACGACGGTGTTTCCGGCAGCCAGCGCGGGAAACATTTTCCAGGTCGGGACGGCGACGGGAAAGTTCCAGGCCGTTATGACACCAACAACGCCGATGGGCCGTCGGATGCTCATATTGAACTTGTCCGGCAATTCACTCGGTACGGTGTGGCCGAAGAGGCGTCGCGTCTCTGTTGCCGCGTAGTAGGCGGTGTCGATGGCTTCCTGGACATCACCCTTGGTCTCGAAAAAGGGCTTGCCCATTTCACGCGTCATCTGGAAGGCGAGCGCACTCTTGTTCTCGGTCAACAGATCTCCTATCCGACGAAGGATGTCACCGCGGGCGGGCGCGGGCATTCTGCTCCATGATTTGAATGCGGTGCGCGCAGCACGAACAGCATCGTCCACATCCTCAACGCCCGATTCGGGGAAAGAACCGATCACATCGGAGTTGCGGGCGGGGTTGATGTTTTTGAACGTGGCGCCGGAAGCGCTGTCCTGCCATGCGCCGCCGATGAGATTCTGGGTAATGACGTCCTTCATGTCGAGACCGGATTGATTGTCTGTAAAAACGCAAATTAGTTGCCGCAACCGATCGCATCAATCAAAGATCAGGGGAAGACACAAGTCAGTAAGGAACGTATATTGGATGTTCTGCACCACCTTGATCGTGTTTCTATCATATGGACTTCTCCAAACGCCTTTCTGATCGCGTAAATGCGGTGCCACCGAGTGGTATCAGACGTTTCTTTGACATTGCAGCGACCATGAAGGACGTCATTACGCTGGGCATCGGGGAGCCTGACTTCGTATCGCCGGAACCGGTTCTCGAAGCGGCGCGCACGTCCATGGAACGGGGACTGACGGGATACACATCGAATGCAGGTATTGTGCAACTCCGCGAGGCCGTATCGGAGGAGTTGTCCACGCGTTACGGCGTTACCTATGATCCCGGCACGGAAATACTGACGACCGTGGGCGTATCCGAGGCCGTCCAACTGGCCATGCTGGCGCTGCTCAATCCGGGAGACGAAATCCTCATTCCGGAGCCCTGTTTCGTGGCATACGGACCAACTGCCATTTTTGCAGGAGCCAAGGTCGTCTACGTTCCCACGTCCGTGGAGCACGATTTCCAGGTAACAGCCGCTGATATAGAATCCAGGATCACACCACGGACGAAAATGCTGTTCCTGGCGTATCCGAGCAATCCAACCGGAGCCGTGCTGCGGAGGGAGTTTCTGGAAGAAATTGCTGACGTCGTTGAACGTCACGACCTGATTGTGCTCTCGGACGAGATATACGACCGTCTCATCTACGGCAGCGCCCATGAGCGTGGTCACACCTGCCTGCCCACCATCGGTTCACTTCGAGAGCGAACCGTACTGCTTGGCGGTTTCTCCAAAGCCTATGCCATGACGGGATGGCGGGTAGGGTATGTGTGTGCACCGAAAGCGGTCTACAGCGCGATGTACAAACTCCACCAGTATATCATCATGTCGGCGCCGACGGCAAGCCAGTGGGGCGCCTTGGCTGCGATCAAGGAGTGCCAGGCGGATGTAGAGCGGATGCGTCAGGAGTATGATCGCAGGCGGCGATACATCGTGGACGGATTCCGGGCCGCTGGGCTCCCGACGTTCGAGCCGGAGGGTGCCTTCTATTGTTTCCCTGACATCCGGTCCACGGGTCTCGACTCGGAGTCGTTTGCGCAATACCTGCTGGAGGAGGAAAATGTGGCCGTTGTCCCGGGTGATGCATTTGGCCCAAGCGGCGCAGGCTATGTCAGGTGCTCCTATGCCAACTCCATGGAAAATATCCAGGAAGCCGTGCGACGCATTTCAGCTTTTGCCAACCGCAGACAGGAATCGGTAGGCGGGGCCGTGGATGCATGATACGTATGTTGCCGGCTGCGATCGTGATTGCGCTCGCGGCACATGTATTTCTGGGGTGGATGTGGAGCCCAATTGGAGCTGTTTTGGCAGGATTTCTGGTCGAAAAGAAGTGGCTTGTGGCAGGCTCTGCCAGCCTGATGGCCGCATGGGGAGTACTCATGGTCTGGTCGTGGACCCGGGCTCCGCATGAAACGCAGGAAATGTGGCGCGTGGTTGCCGATCTCCTCGGAAACCTTCCACCCATTGCGACCGTCGTAGCGACGCTTGCCGTTGCTTGCCTTTTGGGAATGGCTGGTGGGTGGCTTGGCGCTGGGCTGTACCGTGTCCGGATGCAGGGGCGCGATTGAACCACGATTGATTCACTTTGCGGTACAACTACAACACGGAGAAGAGATAAATGGATATTCAGAACGTGCGTAACCTGTTAGAGCGTGTGGACACGCTCGGGAGGTATCTTTGACATTGATTCTCATAGAGAACGTCGCGATGAACTGTCGCAGAAGCGGCTCGATCCCTCTTTCTGGGATGACACGCGCACAGCCAAGCAGGTAGAGAAGGAAATTTCCGTCCACAATGACTGGATCGATTCCTGGAACGGGGTTCTCGAGCGCAAGGAAAACATAGAGACCCTGCTTGAACTGGTTGACGAGGAGGGAGAATCGCTCGATGCCGAGTTGGAAGCCGAGATGCGACCCCTGGAGAAGGAACTCTCCGCACTCGAACTTCGCCAGATGCTCAATGGCCCGGACGATGACCGGAATGCGCTGATCAACATACATCCTGGAGCCGGCGGTACGGAAAGCCAGGATTGGGCCGACATGCTGGTTACCATGTATACGCGTTGGGGAGAAAAAAGCGGGTACAGAGTACACCTGCTGGAATATCAGGAGGGCGACGTGGCAGGAATCAAGAGTGCCACACTGCACATCGCGGGTCCCATGGCGTACGGATACCTCAAGGCGGAGACCGGTGTACACAGACTCGTCCGGATCAGTCCGTTCGATTCGAGCGGCCGGCGGCACACGTCCTTCGCATCCGTATTCGTCTACCCGGAAATCGACGATACGATCGAAATCAACCTGAAACCGGATGACATTGAATTGCAGACGTTCCGGAGCGGTGGCAAAGGAGGCCAGAATGTAAACAAGGTGGAAACGGGTGTCCGGTACATTTGGACGGGCGCGCTTTCAGACGGCAGGGAAGAGCGGGTTGTGGCCGAGTGTACCGAAGAGCGGAGTCAGTTGCAGAACAAGGAACGGGCCATGACCATGCTCAAGTCACGTGTTTATCGACTGGAGCAGGAAATACAGGAGGCGGCCAAGAACGCCGTAGAGGGAAGCAAAAAGAAAATCGAATGGGGCTCGCAGATCCGTTCCTATGTTTTCCAGCCCTACACCATGGTCAATGACCACAGAACGGAAACGAAACTGACCGATGTCGATTCGGTCATGGCCGGCGATCTTGACGAACTCATCCGGGCCTGGCTCATGCAGAATTGATCATGCGTGAAATTGTTGATTTCCTGATTCTGGGCAGTGGCGCGGCTGGTCTGTCGATTGCGCTCGAACTTGCTGAGCACGGTAGCGTGGCTATCGTTACCAAATCGCAGGCGTCGGAATCCAACACAAATTACGCCCAAGGAGGCATCGCGGCGGTCATGGATACGGCGGACTCGTTTGACAGCCATGTCCGCGACACCCTCATCGCGGGTGCCGGGCTGTGCAACGAAGACGTCGTCCGAACAATTGTGGCTGAAGGTCCAGCCCAGATTCGACGATTGCAGGACGGCGGTGCGCGGTTCACGAGCAGACACGGATCGTTGCACCTGGGTCGCGAGGGGGGGCACGCCCTGAGCAGGATCGTTCACGCGGCCGATGCCACGGGACGGGAAGTAGAAGAGTCTCTCCTGGGCTGCGTCTCTTCCCACGCCAA
>Ga0210009_1000583_pt1 | contig 39515 bp, 27 predicted proteins | sample CryGeyCG2114_065_FD_185457 | JGI IMG/M metagenome (GOLD analysis project Ga0210009, IMG submission 185457) | Groundwater microbial communities from aquifer - Crystal Geyser CG12_big_fil_rev_8/21/14_0.65 (SPAdes) (version 2) | ecosystem: Environmental > Aquatic > Deep subsurface > Groundwater ...
AAAATAACGCGTACCCGGCAGCTATTACGATATCATCGAAATATGGATAAGAAGTAATTAATTTTTGAGGAGGTTCGCCTGACAATAAGGTTAAACCGCTTTTAAACATTTTCAACCCAACAGACAATCCGACCAGGATAATAATCTTGAAGAATGTTGATTTCATTAAATCATACATCTGATCATCAATTTGAGTTTTTGAACGCTTAACAATCGGTTTTAATATTTTTCTTAATGCCAGCGAAATCATTTTCCCGAAAACAATGATAACTGCTGCTACGCCAAAACTAATTATAGTTATGTAAAGCAAATCATTATTGAGAGAAACACGAAAATGTTGTAATAAATTATTTATCATACGACCTTTCGCGAACCTGGTTTAATAAAAGGAATATTTTCGTTACACAGATGACAATTTTCCGGTTCATAAGAAATTGCTTCGAGAGAGATCACACTTTTTTGATGCACACCGAATTGAACTTTCCCTTTGCTTCTATCTACGATAAATCCAACTCCAACAGGGACAGCTTCACTTTGATTAATAATATTGATGACTTCAAAAACAGAACCGCCGGTTGTTACAACATCTTCACAAACAAGCAGGCGTTCTCCTTTTTTAATTGAAAATCCGCGGCGCAAACTCAACTTTTTATCTTCCCGTTCGGCAAAAATAAAACGTTTCTTTAATTGACGGGCTACTTCCTGCCCAACTACAATCCCTCCGATAGCGGGAGCGATTACCGTGTCTATTTTAAAACCCGCATAATGATTTGCGATAACAGCGCAGATGTTTTTGTTGTACTCAGGATATTGCAACACTTTTGCGCATTGAAAATAAACGTTGCTGTGCCTGCCGGAAGTTAAAAGAAAATGTCCGCTTAACAGAGCTTCCGTTTTTTTGAAAATGTTTAGTATTTCTTCTTCAGTTAAATTCTTCATAATATTTCTTTTTTTTAGGATAACAATATACTTTCTATTTCTTTACCGGCTTTTTCCAAAGCTTCTTTTGTTTTGTCTTTCAGTTGCTGTGCTTGTTTTCTGATGTCAGTAATATGCTCGGCAATTTCTTTTTGTTTAGTAAGTGATGGAATTGGAATAGGAAGATTAAAATACTCTGATAAAATTAAATTTCTAATTCCGTTTGTTTGGCTTTGCATTACATCAGTTATTTTGATGTTGTGAATTGTCTTGAGATAATTAAAAGCAAATTCAGGATAAATAATATTTTGATTAAATCTGATTTTATGAACGAAATTACTAAAGCAAAGAGTGTAATTATTTGTTAAATCTTTATGAAGAATTGCAATTCTTCCTACAGGTTGATCTCTACTGCCTCCCGATTTTTCAATTAGCAAATCATCAGTTTGAATATCTAAAGTTGTTAGTTTGATTTTATTTATTAATCTGTATTTCGCTCTGTTTCCTTCTACATTCAGATTGAATTTGTTGTCAAACTCTGTTGCTCTTAAAACTAAACATTTAACATATTCGTTTTCGTTAACCTTTTCGTTTTCATCTAACCCCCAATCACCTGCTGTGCTATGAACAATCATTGCTTTCAAAGTTTGAAATTCGTATTTCGTTTTGAGAAGTGATTTAAGTAATGCTTTTGTTTGGGGAGAGTAAAGCTTCGGATCAAATCTTCCGCCAGAAATTTCTTTAATCGTTGTTGTAAAAATTCTATTCATCAAAATATTTTCAGGTGGTGTTGGTAAAGTAATTCCCAACTCTTTCAGCAAGTAATCATCAATGCTTGCCAAAAGTTTTTCGGTTTGTGCCTCGTTTTGTTTTTTTTGCTCAACACAAGTTTTGAAAATTGAAATAATTTTTTCTTGTTTGTTAATTTCGGGAATTGGAATAATTACATTGTTTAATTCTTCTGGCGTTATTGCAGGATAATTACCGCCACTACTTCTTTGCTCAAATTGTTTCAAGATTATATGTTGCCTTATTACCGCAAATAAATATTCCCGCTTAATTTCAGGATTTATGATATCTCTTATTACGCTAAAACCAGTTGAAGCAATGGAAAAATCGTTTTGTTTTCTTATAAACGAAATCGCTCCTCTATTTGGTCGGGTAGTCGAAATGATTATGTCATTTTCTCTAACTACCATTTTTGCACGACTTGGTGCATTCTTAATTTCAACTTGCGAAATGTTTTGTATTTCACCTGAAAGAGTATCTATTTCACTAATTTCAATATATGGAAATGTTGAATTGAAAAAATCTTTTTGGTTCCAGGTTTCGGTAGAATATTTTACAACTTCACCAAGTCGTTTATGTTTTACTTTTTTTATTTTAGCGATGTTGTATTTAAATTCTTGTTTGTAAAACTGTGGGTCAAGCCGTTTTTCTACTTCACTTTTTTGAAGCAGAAAGATTTTATTCTTGTTTAGTGTAGGATTAATAGTATAAGTGTTTTCCGGCATTCTCTACTTCAACTTTTTCAAATTATGGTTCATCAATAAAGATTTCATTTGTGTAATCGCTATCTCATTCAAATTTTTCAAACGTTCACTTTGCGATAGTTGCTGCCTTAGTAAAACAGAATTAATGCTTTCAAGATTTGTTAAAACAACCAATTGTTCCAGAGTCGAGTAATCACGTATGTTCCCTTCTTTACCCGGATTTTGATCCCGCCATTCTTTAGCGGTTATACCAAAGAGCGCAACATTCAACAAATCAGCTTCATTGGCATAAACGAAATTTATTTGCTGCTTTGTAATCACTGTGGGAATTAAGGTTTCTTTACTAGCGTCTGTATGAATACGGTAATTAATTTTTGCAAGGGTGCGTTGAAGATTCCACTCCAAATGTTTAGTCTGGTTCTCTTCGTCTTTGAGTCTTTGAAATTCTTTTATCAGGTAGATCTTAAATTCAGCGCTAATCCACATCCCGAACTCAAAGGCAATATCAGGATGTGCATAAGTTCCTCCATATCTGCCTGCAGTTGCGTTAAGCCCAATTGCATTTGTTTTCTCCTCCCATTCTTTAACGCTTATCTTATAATTGTTCAACCCTGTTTGACTTTTAATTATGGCGAATTCGCCATAATTAAAATCGGGATTGTAAACGCTTTCCCAAATCCCAAGAAACTCCACCGTGTTTCTGTTTCTAAGCCAATCGGAGATAAAAAAGTCACCATCTTTGGCTTTAAGCATGTCGGTTAAAGAAATGTAATCATTATTATTTTTCGTAATAATCGAAATCTCGGTTCCTTTTACGTTGATGGTTTTATTTTTTGTCTTGCCCATTATTTTTCAGTTTCGTTAATGTGAGCAATAAATTTTGAAAGCTCTTTACTAATTTCAATTAACTCGTTGTTTCCGGTGCTTCTGCCCGTTGCGTCATAACCAATGTCTTCGGCTATTGCCATAAAAATAGGGTAGTCATCAAGTGTTTGTTGTTTAGCGGTAAAATATTTATCCGTCATTTCTTCTTTAAACAAATTTACTTTGTCGGTAAAAGAAGATTGCAATTTCCCTTTTTCTTCTTTTATCATTTCTCCGATTTTTTTACCTGACTTGGAATTTTTCTTTTTTATTTCTTCTTCTAATTTTTTGATTGCTATTTTTTTTTCTTTCTCCCACTTTTCAATGGTTTCAATAAACTTGTTGTCTTTCTTCAACTGTTCTTTCAGTTTCGCTTTCTGATTAGAAATTTTCTCAGTTGTCTTTTCTTTATGCTTGCGTAAAAACAAAACTGAACTTTTTACTCCTGCACCAGTAGCAGTGAAAGCTGTTTGAGGCATTGAAACAACTGCCACAATGCGGTAAAGTTCTTCCAAATTATCTCTTACATACTGCATACTGCTGTTGGTTAAAATTCCATCAGGAATTACGATTGCCAAATATCCTTGTTCGGATAAAAATTTATGGCATTGTTCTAAAAATAAAATCTCAGTGCTTTGGCTGTCTCTGATTAATTGCTTTCCGTTTGCGGTTGTGCTTAACCAGTCTAATTCTTTTTTTCCCAAACTGTATTGGTGCAAATACGCTTTTTCGGTTTGCTTAATGCTGCTGCCGAAAGGCGGATTGGTAATGATAAAATCAAAAGTGCCGTATTGAAATTCTTTATTCCTGGATTTGTTGCGTAAATCTTCATCATTCAAAAGTCCGTCTGCGGCGATAACATTAGTGTGTCCGTCATCGTGAATAATCATATTCATTTTTGCGGTTCGTGCAATCTGATCATTAATTTCAATTCCAAAAAGATTTTTTTCTGCAAAGTCATGCCAATGGCGGAAATGGTCTTTTTCTTCTTTAACCTTATCGTAAAACTCGGTTGCCTGTTCTCTCACTTTGTCCAAAGCATACAAAAGAAAACCGCCGCTGCCGCAACTGGTATCTAGAACTCTTGACTGATTATTTATTGGCAAACTGTCCACAATAAATTTTACAATCGTTCGCGGTGTAAAATATTGTCCAAAGTCACCCCGGAAATAACTCCCCATAAATGTCTCAAAAGCTTTGCCCTTGCTGTCAAGGTCGGTTTTATTTAGGTTAATCCGTTGCAGATATTTTACAATGGTTTGTGTTTCATCTGCCGAAAGGTTGATGTCCTCTTTGAAAACTTCAGAGTCTTTTTTTCTACCTTGTGAATAAAGTCCTTTCACTCGTTTTAAAAGTTCATCGGAAGCTTCATCTCTGAAAATTTGAAAATCGTAAGCGTCGCCTGTTTTTCTTGGATGTTTCTCATCCCAAATTTTACAGAAGATAAGTTTATCTAATTCATCAAACGCAACACTTGGATTTCGTTGACCACCGCCCCAAAGAGCTTGATGTGCCTGAATAAAAATTCTTGTCAATTCATTTTCGCTTACTACTTCAAGTTCAAAAAACTTTTGCATTGCTCCGTATTCAACTTCGGGTTCGGCTACTTTGCCCGAATCGGTTTGTGAAATTCCACCTTTTACATATTTGTATGGTGCAAGTTTCTTTACTCCGAATTGAGGAATGTCAGGAATGGAAATTCTGCTTTTGGGTTTCTTGTCGGAAACTTCGTAATACTCATCCTTAATTTTTGAAGTTATCCAAACAAAACTGCCGCCTTCGGAAACACAGTAGCTATATGCTTGATTAACGGCTTTAACAAATTCTTGGTCGGTGATTTCTTCTTTCTTGCACTCAACAACAATGAATGTGCTTTCACATTCATCGTCAGAATAAACAATAATGTCTGCTTCTTTTGTTTCAGAAGCAATCTGGACTGAAACATAATTCTTAATACGGTTAACAGGATAACCGTAAATTAAAACCAAAGTCAAAAATGCTTCTGCCTGAACTTTTTCTTCCGGGTTATTGAAATTACGTTTTTTATTTTGATCAATGTAAGTGATGAAGTTTCGTTCTTCATCAAATCTCACAAGTCCTCTTTCTATTCCTGTTTCAATTAAATTCATATCCAAGCCTTTTTAATAATCTTCCAAGAATTTGCTGATTAATGATGTTGCCATCGGCGATTAGAATTTTATTTATTTCGGACATTTGTTTTTCTTACACTTATTCCGCTAATCTCTTTTTTAGAAGATGAATATACTCGATCTCACTCGGGTCTTTCCCGCGTTGGATTGCAAGATAATAGGAAATCCAATCGCACAGATAAACAAGATCAAGCAGGCGCTCTTGAAATGATGCTTCTGCGCTTGAGAGCGAAATTATTTCTACACCGGCTTTTGTTAATAATTCGGACGTAATAGCAAACCGTTTTTTAATTTGCGGATGAGTTGTTGCTTCTTCAATAAAAACAGCTTTCAGTTTTGCAACACGTTCATCGTAAGTTTCCCAGCCGATTATTTCATTATGATTTAATTCCGGAAATACATTCTGGAACGCATGCGTTTTCGAATTTTCATTTAACTGGCATTTGAACCTATTTCCAACCGCAGAAGTTAAATCAGCAGTAGAATAAATAACCGGGAGAAATCCTACAAGTTTTTCTGCAACTTGAAATGGAAAATTGTTTTCTGAAGAAAACTCTTCTCCCCTTTTCTTCCAAAGTTGAATTATTTTATCAATTATTCCAGGTGGAGTGGTAACAAGTTTCAAGTTCTGAAGCACTTTAAGTAACGTGAAAAAACTCAATCCCAGTGAGTAACGGGGTTGAAAACCTTTTTTCATAAAAACTGTAGGGAGCTTTTTACTCTCAGCAATTTCTTTGATTGATCCACCGGTAGTTAAACAAATAATCTGACATTTCCGTTTCAACGCTTCATTTACAACAGAGATTGTTTCTTCCGTATTCCCGGAATATGAGGAAGCAAGCAGCAGTGTTGCACTATCCGCAAAGTTCGGTAGAGCATAATTTCTGTTTACCTGCAAGGGGAAAGCAATTTCATTTTGCAGAAAGTTGAGCATTAAGTCGCCGCTAATTGCTGAACCTCCTAAACCGGTTACAATTACATTTTTAATCTTTGAAGCATCAATCCCTTCAAGATCATACCTATTGTTTTTTGCAAATTCTATTTGTTGATAAGAATTTATTAATACTTCAAATTGATTTTCCGGATCGTATTTTTTAACTAACTCAGTAATGGTCATAAAATATTCCTTGTACGCTGAATAAGATTATCTTTAAAGAATTTTTCGATTGTTTTAATAATTTCATCTTCAGATGAAAGGATGAGACATTCCTCAGCTAACTTCTGTGCTTTGGAATAATCTAAAGCTCGGATTGTTCTTTTAACAGATGGAATTGCCGAAGGTGAAACACTCAAACTCTTCAAACCAAGTCCGACAAGAAGCGGAACAGCAAGAGTATCCGCCGCCATTTCACCGCAAATACTGATGAGAGCATTTGATTTTTTCCCTTCATGCACAATATGTGCTAATGTTCTAATTACTGAAGGATGAAACTCCTGGTAAAGATCGGAAACGTAATCATTCCCGCGGTCAACCGCCATTAAATATTGAATAAGATCGTTTGTACCTATACTGAGGAAATCAACTTCCGCTGCATAGTCTCCTGCCATAACAGCCGCAGAAGGAACCTCAATCATGATCCCGATCTTTAGATGTTTATCGAAAGGAATTTTCGCCTTGTGAAGTTCAGCTTTACATTCATCAAATAATAATTTTGTTCTTTTGATTTCCTGTAGAGTGGAAACCATCGGTATCATAAAATTAATATTTTTGTGTATGCTCGCTCTTAATACTGCTCTTATTTGAATCTTAAAAAGATTTTCATTCTCTAATAAAAGCCTAACTCCGCGCAAACCTAAAAACGGATTTGCTTCCTGTAAATCAAATTGCCTCACTTTGTCCCCGCCGATATCAAAGGCGCGAATAGTAATATTTTCCGGGTAAATTCTGTCGGCAAGTTTTGAATAAATTTTTACTTGTTCTTCCTCATCGGGAAATTCGCCGATCTCTTCAATAATTTGTTCTGTTCGGAACAGCCCAATCCCTTTCGCTCCATTTGTAATGACAAGGTCAATTTCGCTGCTTACATCAACGTTAGCAAGAAGATTTATTTTTCTCCCGTCAAGTGTTTCCGCGGGTTTATCTGTCAACCCCTGCAATTCCTGGTTGATCTCAGAAAGGTGTTTTATCTTTTCAGTAAAATATTCTATTTGATTTTCATCGGGATTAATAAAAATAATTCCATGGAACCCATCAATTACAAGTAGATCGCCATCCTTAATTTTTTCAGTGCTGTTATGCGTACCGACAACTGCAGGAAGATTTAATGAACGAGCAATGATAGCCGCATGCGAAGTTAATCCGCCATGATCGGTGATGTATCCTAATGCAGAAGATTTTGTAAAAAGAATTGTGTCAGCGGGAGTTATATTTCCGCTAACAACAATCACTCCGTGGGGTATTTTCGACTGCCATCTTTTCTTTTGAAGATTTCTAATTATTCTGTTTTTAATATCTTCAATATCAAGCGCCCGCTCTTTCATATAGTGTTCGGATGCGCTAAACATCAATTGTTGATATTTGGAGATCTCATCATCAACTATAAATTCCGGAAATCTTTTTTCTTGTTTGATACGCGCTGTAATATTTCCGATCAAGACGGGATCGTCCAGGATCATTAAGTGAGCTTCAAAAATTGCGGCGCGTGTTTCTCCCATTTTTTCTTTTGCAAAACCAAAAATTTTTCGTAATTCTTTCTGCGATTTTTCAAGGGCTTCATTAAAAAGGGTGATTGCCTCATCAACTTCGGTAATTTCATTGTGATTGATTTCAAGCACTTCTTTTGCAAACACATAAGCTTTCCCAATCGTAAGCCCGGGAGCTGCAGCAATTCCGGTAAGATAATTACCGGAATGTTTTAATATTTCTTTTAATCCTTTCATAGTTCGTCAAACCCTCCTTTGATGTAGCCGAATATTTCGTCATGCATCTGCTGCTCATCTTCGCCGTCAAACGACAAATGCAGTTCGCTCCCCATTTCTGCAGCTAACGTCATCACCCCGATGATGCTCTTGCCATTGATGCGAAGTCCATCTTTTGAGATGAAAAACTCAGACTTATATTTTGAAGCAAGTTTAACTATGGTAGCTGCCGGACGGGTATGCAGCCCGGCTTTATTCACTATTTTTACAGTAGTTTCCACCATTATGTTGTTCTCTTAATAAGTGAATGAGCAAGAAGAGTGAAGACTGCTTTATCGTTTTCATTCTTTATTTGAATTAATTGCCGAAGCGCTTTTAGGGTGTACTTCATAATTTCTTTTCTGGCGTCGTCTAAGACACCAAGTTTCTGATACAAGTTTTTATAGAAAGCAACATCTCCCTGTTTGATACCTTTGTTTACAATTATTTTCTTAAGCAATGCTTTCTCTAAACCTTTGGCTGTTTCCATGGCTTTCACAAAAAGAAAAGTTTTTTTGCCTTCTATTAAATCGCCGCCTATCTTTTTACCGAAAGAAGGCTCATCACCGGTAATATCAAGCAGATCATCTTGAATTTGGAAAGCTATACCGAGATTTTTTCCATAAAGAGAAAGCGCATTTATTTCAGAAGAAGAACCGCCGCCGATTTGTGCGCCGATAGCGCAACACATCTCAGCCATCGCAGCAGTTTTTTTGGTTATCATTGTTATATACTCATTTATCGAAATAGATTTTTTCAACTCATATTCTTTATCTAAACTTTGTCCTTCACAAACTTCAACCAATCCTTTGGTAAAATAAGTTACAACTTTATTTCCCGGGACAACCAAACCTTTTAAAAGGTATTCGTATGCCACTGCAAGCAAACTATCACCGGCAAGTATTGCCGTGTTCACATCATATTTAACATGAACCGTTAACTTGTTTCGTCTTTTATCTGCGTTGTCCATTATGTCATCATGCACAAGCGTAAAGTTGTGCAGCATCTCAACTGCTAAAGCCGCGTTGTATGCTTTTGCATATTGTCCGCCAACTGCTTTTGCAGATAATAAAACAAGTATCGGGCGCAATCTTTTCCCCTGATTAGCCAGGATATAATTAGAGGGTTCATATAAAGAACGAGGTTTTCTTTTTACCAATACTTTTTTCAGTTTTGCGTCAATAATTTTTCTTTCTTTTTCTATAAGAAATTGAAACTCTTTTTCAGTAATCAAGAGAAGTCCTTCTTTAAAATTAATTTTTCTAACCCAAAACTACACAAATTCTGTGAATCAGTTAAGAACATTATCTTTTTAACATCTTCAAACCACTCTTTGATAAGCGAGACAACTCCTGCTTGTTGACTATTTATTAGGGTTTGGAGAATTATTCTTGCGGAAGCTGTAAAATCTGCACCCAGGGCTAAGGCTTTTGCTGCATCAAACGAAGAATTGATCCCACCCGATCCGATGAGGATAAATTTATGCTTCTTTCTTAATTCGGCGATGGACTTAATGCTGTAACTTGTTGGCAGCCCCCAATCCCAAAAGGGATTTTCAGTTGATTGTTTATTCCGAAGGATTTCTACTCCTGCCCAGCTTGTTCCACCGGCTCCGGCGACATCAATACCTGCTACACCTAAGCCTAATAAAAGTTGTGCGTTTTTTTTAGAAATCCCGGAACCAACTTCTTTAACAAGAATTGGCAGCGGAGATTGTTTGACCAACTTTTCAAGCGACTTTGTAATTCCATGAAAATTTGGTTCGCCGTTTTTCTGCAAAAGTTCCTGCAATGGATTGAGATGGACAACCAAAACATCGGCTTCAACTTTATCAAGAAGATGGAATAATGGCTTGAAAGATTTCATTTGAATTATTTGCGCTCCCCCTATATTACCAAGAATTGGAGCGTCTTTTGCGGTTTTACGGATAACCTTGAAATGTTCATCAAAAATATTTGTCTCCAACGCAAAACGTAAACTTCCCAATCCCAAGGGGACATTTAGTTCGGCCGCTGCTTCTGCTAATTGTAGGTTTATATTTTCACCTTCGGTGGTACCTCCGGTCATACAAGAAATTATAAAAGGGTAAGAAACTCTTTTACCAAAAAACTTTTTTGAGAGATCGATTTTGTCAATCTTTACTTCTGTAAGTGCGGCATGAAGAAAATCATATTGTTCAAATCCGGAAGTTTTTTCTTTGAATTTAACCTCATCGGTCTTGCACAACTCAAGGTGTTCTTTTTTTCTTGAAATAATATGTTCGGATTGCTCATTCATGAACAGTTTTAGCTTTCTTTCTTTAAAGATAGAAAAAATATTTTAGTTTCCGTAATTCATCCTCCTTTGAAGATGGTATTTCCGTCGCAGACTACCTCATGAACATCAATTATTTTTCTTATACAATTCGTTAGAATAACCTTAGAACATTTTTCCAAATCGTTAATCGAGATATCCTGCTCCAATACTTTGTTTCTTTTTAAGAAATAATTTCTATAAATACCGTTTAATATCCCCGAAGTAACAGGAGGAGTTTTCCACTGTTCATTTTGAAAGATAAAAATATTCGTGATTGCACCCTCGGTTAAGTTATTCAGTTCATTAAGGAACAAGACTTCCTCAAAGCCTTCCTCAAGATATCTGAGACGCTCGGAATCATAAAGTTTTCTTTCGGTTGTCTTAAAATAGTGAAATGGATTGCTCGAATCGCTATGCTTTTTTGATATAATCGTTCTTACATTTTTTCGAATGCTTTTCTTCGGTAATTCAGTTTTAGCAACAGTAATACTGCCAAATTTATTTACGGCGACTCTAATCTTGTATTCCTTCTTTTTGTTTGAAGAAGTAAAACATCTCTTTAATTCTTTTACTATTTTTCCTTCGTTAAAATAAAATAAGAAATATTCTGCCGTTTGTCTAAGCCGTTCGAGATGCTCTTTCAGCAAGAAAGGTTTCCCATGCTCAAAAAGAAACGAGGTGAATATTTCAAATTCACTTACAGGCTGCGTTACAAACGCTCCTTTGATGAGAACTTCTTCATATTCATCATCGGCATTGCTGCCCCACGTAATACCGGCGCCAAGTCCAATACGCCCGGTGTGAATAGTTTTATTAATTTCTATTGTTCTTATCGCAATGTTGAAAATACTTTTATCGGGAAGCAATAATCCGATTGAGCCGGTGTAAATTCCACGCGGAATTTTTTCCAACCGGTGAATTATCTCCATCGTTTTTATTTTCGGCGCACCGGTAATTGAACCGCACGGGAAAATATTTTTTATTAAATCCGAGAGTTTTGTTTTGTCCTTCAATTTACTTTTAATGATGGAAACCATTTGGAACAGTGATTCATATTTCTCAACCTCAAAAAGCTTTGTAACAGTAACACTATTCTGTTTACTGATCTTTCCAAGATCGTTCCGCAATAGATCAACGATCATCAAATTTTCAGCACGGTTTTTTTCGCTTAAAAATAATCCCTCTTTATTTTGTAAATCTTCCTGAAGATTTATACCCCGAAACGCAGTTCCTTTCATCGGTTTAGCAGTTGCCGTCTTCCCTTCTAACTTAAAGAATAATTCCGGTGAAAAGGAAAGAATGTATTTATCCGGTAAATTTATAAATGCCGAATATTCTGCCGACTGCTTTAACAGCAAATTGGAAAACAATCCTTCAACACTTTCGTTAAAATTAAAACTCGCTGATGAAGTTAAATTAACTTGATACGTCTCTCCTTCGGCGATTTGCGTTTTAATATTTTCAACTTTATTTGAAAAAGATTTTCGAGATTCATTCAACCGGAAATTGGAAACATTGAATTTGTTTCTCTCCATTCCACTAAAATCGATATTGGATGTTTTTATTCTTTTTACATTCTTTTTGTTGAACGTTACGATAATAGCATTTTGAAGAATTGCCCTCTCATCTTTTTGGGTTAAAATCTTTCTTAACCTCTTTTCAAATAAAAATCCCAACTCATATGGAAGAATTGTATATGCGAATAGTTTATTCGTGTTTATCTCATCCAAAACCGAAAGGAATTCATCCACATGCTCTATGTTGTTGATAATGTGAATTCTTTCCGGTTCCAAAAACAAATAAGATTCTTCATCTCCCCTTTTTAATGGCGAATAGAAAAAAGCAGAATATGAATTAGCAGAATTACGATTCAATATATCTACAAGTTTTATCATGATGCCTGTTATTAATCTTCATATGCTTGGATGATAATATTCTTAATTAAATTCTTGTTTTTTTTGTAAAATAATTTTTCTAGGATATCTACTTTATCTTTTAAATACAATACTAAAAAAACATTGAATCCCGCCGGGATTCTTTCCGTGTCTTGTGTTTATGTTACCAAGATTCAACCCCGATGGGATTGTGCAGTTCTATAAAACTTTAAGTAGTTTAGTTTTTTTTGCAATAACCCGCCTCTGGCGGGTTAAATCTTTGTAACTCAAAACTCAATCAAAATAAACATTCCCTTAGGGAATGAATCTTTCATCTCTCTGAAGAAGTAATTAAAGATGTTAACTTAAGTTTTGGTTGCCGGCTTCGCCGTGCTAAGCTTGAATGTTGAATGTGTGTATGAAAACTATAAAAACATTTTATTTCTCGTAGTAAAAACCATTCACTCATGCAGCCAATCATCCGAGCTTGTCCGTTCAATTTCATTTAGGTCCAACACCATATCTGGTGTTTTAAGTAATTCACTATTTAAAATTGCACGGTACGGAAAAATCAATTAATTTTTGTCTTAAATTACAAAAGAAACTTTCTCTTTATCAAACGGCAAAGGAATTTAGTATGAAAAAACCGGCTCTCTCTTTTTGGCAAATTTGGAACATGAGTTTTGGGTTTCTGGGTATTCAATTCGGCTTCGCGCTTCAAAACGCCAATGTTAGCAGAATATTTGAAACATTAGGCGCAAGCATTGATGAAATACCGATCCTTTGGATCGCGGCACCGGTAACGGGTTTAATTATTCAACCGATCATCGGACATATGAGTGATAGAACATGGAACCGGTTTGGGAGAAGAAGACCATTTTTCTTAGTCGGTGCGATACTCGCCTCGCTGGCGTTACTTATCATGCCTAACTCTCCCGCACTTTGGGTTGCCGCCGGAATGCTGTGGATAATGGACGCATCTATAAATGTTTCCATGGAACCGTTTCGTGCTTTTGTAGGCGATATGCTTCCGCCTAACCAACGTACCATCGGTTTTTCGATGCAAAGTTTTTTCATCGGCACCGGCGCAATCGTTGCTTCTGCTCTTCCTTACGTTATGACAAACTGGTTCGGAATCAGCAATACTGCGGCTCATGGGGAAATTCCTCCTTCGGTTAGATTTTCATTTTATATCGGCGGCGCTGTTTTTCTCCTTGCGGTTATTTGGACCGTCGTGAAATCAAAAGAATATTCACCGGAGGAAATGGAACAGTTTAATAAAGAAGAGAGTGAGACTAATCCCCAAGCACAAAGAAATGATGAATTATTTCCCCATACAAAATTTTATAAGAATGGATTTATCTGGCTTACTACCGGTGTAGTTTTGTTTCTTGCTTTCTATTTTTTTATTTACATGGATTACGGTTTAGGCGTTTTCTTCGGCGGTGTTGCAGTCTTTGGGATAATTCAACTCATCGTTGGATACTTAACTCAATCTTCTAAAAAAGAAAGTGGACTTGTTATCGTTATCAATGATCTTTACAAAATGCCAAAGACTATGATACAACTTGCTTATGTTCAATTCTTTTCGTGGTTCGCCCTTTTTGCAATGTGGATTTACACAACTCCCGCTGTAACCCGCCACATTTACGGCGCAACAGATACCTCTTCGGCTTTGTATAATCAAGGAGCTGATTGGGTTGGCGTTTTAATGGCTGTTTATAACGGCTTTGCAGCGGTAATGGCTTTCTTGTTGATCTGGCTGGCGAATAGAACCAGTAGAAAAACTGTCCACATGATAAGTTTAATTTGCGGTGGAATCGGACTGGCTTCTTTCTATTTTATTAAAGATCCAAAACTTTTATTGATCTCCGAACTTGGTATCGGATTAGCATGGGCTTCAATTCTTGCAATGCCTTATGCAATTCTTACCGGGTCGTTACCGAAAAATAAACTTGGCGTTTATATGGGAATATTTAATTTCTTCATCGTTATCCCGCAAATAACAGCAGCGGCAATTCTCGGATTTTTCGTTAAAAATCTTTTTGCAAACCATGCAATTTATGCCCTTATCCTTGGCGGTGTTTCGATGTTCGTAGCTGCAATTATGGTAAAATTTGTAGATGATGATACTTAGCGCCTTAACACTAAAGTTTGTGTATTTCTCTGCGGCGAAGTGGCAGAATATTAATGAGACAAATAAAACGATAGAATGACTGAATGAAGATGGATGGATGAATGTTTTTTCATTCAAACATTCAACTTTAGCTCGGCGTAACCAACAACTAAAACTTTTTTTGATCTCAGAACAAGGATTAACGATTTTTGATTTTAGAAGTTAAAAATAAAATCATAAATCGCTATTCGTTAATCCTTGTTCGTAAATCGTGTCCAAATCAACAAGAATTTGATCGAGGATATTATTCTAATGTGATAATATGGTTCTGGTTTGCTCTACAGCTTATTGGCGGGCTTGGAATGAAATTGCGGAAGTTGTTTAACGCTCCGGTTTGGAGAGAAATCATATTAAAAGTGCTGCCCGAAAGAGCAGCACTTTTTTTTGCAAGTCCAGCAATGATAAGTTTTAGTAAATTTCCGGTACAAAGCTTTGATCTGTCATCGGCGGACGAATGTAGCCGATGTCCTGTTGTTTTGGCGGTAACTCAATTTTATCTCTTTTAACTTCTCCATACGGAATAAGACTGAGCAGATGAGATACACAATTTAACCGTGCCTTCTTTTTACTATCAGAATTTACCACATACCATGGCGCTTGTTTAATATCCGTAAAGGCGAACATATCATCTTTCGCCTTTGAATATTCAACCCACCGGCTTCGCGATTGCAAATCCATTGGACTAATCTTCCAGCGTTTTGTCGGATTGTTAATTCTTTCCACGAATCTTTTTTCCTGCTCCTCATCACTTACAGAGAACCAATATTTTATCAGAATTATCCCGGAGCGCATCAACATTCTTTCAAATTCGGGACAGCTTCGTAAAAATTCTTTGTATTCTTCCTCTGTACAAAAGCCCATTACTTTTTCTACTCCGGCGCGGTTATACCAGCTTCTATCAAAGAAGACCATCTCGCCGGCAGCCGGTAAATGAGGGGTGTATCTTTGGAAATACCATTGTGTTTTTTCTTTTTCGGTTGGGGTGCCGAGAGCAACTACGCGGCAGACGCGCGGATTGAGAAATTGTGTGATCGCTTTTATTGTTCCCCCTTTTCCGGCGGCGTCGCGTCCTTCAAATATTACCACGACTTTTAGACCTTCGTGCTTTACCCACTCTTGAAATTTTACCAGCTCAATACTTAGCCGGATAAGTTCCTTATTATAAAATTTCTTATCGACTTTTGAATTTTCTTTTGGAGTTTCTGTTTCTACTTCCTCTTCAAGAACTTCAAATTCTTCTTTCTGATCCTTCTTCCCCGATTGCTTCTTTTTTTTCTTATGAGACATCAACACACCTCATTTAGTTAGTGAATATTAATTTCAACAAAACCGAGCAATTTGTTATGGCTTAAATTAATAATTTTTATTTGAAAAAAAACAAATAATTTTAATACAACCTCCCTTTATTTTTTCCCTTAGTATTAAGTTTTGCAAATCTATCCCTAAGGCTTTCGGGACAGACCCACGGATGAAGAATATTTGTAATAATTATTTTTTGTAGGAAAAGAAAGGATGGAAAAGTTTAACAGAAATCCCCTCGTCCCCGAAGCAAACAAGGTTATTGGTAAATATTTTGTTTAATTCTCTGAGCAAACGTAAAGATTAGTAAACAAAATGTCAACCAATTTTTCTATAACCCCTTTTGCAAAATGATACCACAGTTATAATTAAGAATATCTCGAAACATAGTAATCGAGTAAACTTCTTATTAAAAGTTGGTATTGGCTGTTATTAGTTTTCGCTTTTTCCTTAAAGAAATCAATACTTGATTTTTTAAGGTTAAGTGTAACCTTAACGGTTTTTTCTTTAAATATCAGATCATCGGGAGAAGGCAAAAAGTCTTTTACTGTTTCAATCTCGCCGATGTGCTCGCCAGTGTACTTCATTTTCTTTTTCATAAATCTTTTTTCCTTTTCGCCAATCCTCTGCTCTCTAAACTTTAGTCTAATTTCTATAATTTAAATTTAACAGTTGTACTTCTTCTTGCAAAACATCCCGATAAGATGAATAATCAACGCAGTAGTTAACCCCACGATCATCGGCTCTATCTGGAACCAAATTGAGTCAGTTGAAATAAATTTCTTTATAAAGAACCAGAGAAGTGAAAAACCCGAAGCAAAAATAATTTCTGCGGCGGCAAATCTATTTTCAATTCTAAAAGATTTGTAATAAGAACCGACAACCAAAAATATTATACCCGGAATTGCGATCGATCCTATCGTATACCACAACTGCACTACCGAAGGAATAAAATATGCCAGAAGCGCCGCAAATATTCCCGTAACAATTAAACCAAACTTAGTATTGCTTATAACTTTCGTAGATTTGTTTTGCGATAACTGGGAGATGAAATCATTCCCTATTGTTGTTGCGCTTAAAAACATCAAACTATTAAAGGTTGATAGTATTGTTGCAAATACACCGGCGTAAAATATACCTTTAAATCCGGGGGACAAAATTTTATCTGCTAAAAGAAAAAATGAAAGAGAAGAATTTTTCAAATTAGGAAAAACTGCCCGCGCATAAAGTCCGGTTGCTGTGGTTAAAAAATCGAATACTGCCCATAATACAATTGAAATTAAAATCCCCTTTACCGCAACGCTTCCGCTCTTAGCCGCATTACACCGTTGATGAAACCCGGGATCGGCGAACGTCCATAACGCAATTAAAAACCAAACTAAAATAAATATTGGCGAAGCTCCGCCGGTTAGCTGAAGGTGCGTCGCCGGCAAATTGTCTGTTAGAAAGGAAAAATCGCCAATCGAATTCCAGCAGAAATAAAAGAACAAAATAAATCCGCCGAACATTACAAAGAATTGGAATGCGTCGGTGGAAATATCGGCACGGTAACCTCCTTTAAACATATAGGGAAGAATAAGAAACAGCGCGATGACTAATCCGGTAAGTAGCTTTGTCTTAAAAAGCATTGTGAAAATATTTGCGAGCATCAATAAATAGGGAGCTGGTGAAACAAGAATGAAAACCACAATCGCGGAGAGCAATCCAACTTTTTTTCCGTATGTGTCTTTTAATTTTTCAGGTAAAGTTAATAGGGAAGCTGCTCTTATTTTTTTTGCAAATAGAAGGGCGAAGATAAAAGCAAATAAGTAATAAGGCAACCCTTGCGTAAACCAACTTGCAATTCCATAATTGTATGTGAATTCTGCAATCCCCAAAACCCCGCCGTACCAGGTTGACACATTTGTTAAAACAAAAAGGAACAGCGTTAAATTTCTTCCGCCGAGGAGATAGTCTTCCGGTTCGTCACTATTCTTCCTGGTGAAATAGAATCCGATGAAGAAGAGTATTCCGAAAAAGAGGAGGATAATTGAAATATCAAGATTACCTAAAGAGATCATTTTCCTTCATCGTTTCAAAATCTCTTATCACAAATATTTTACCGTTGGTTATCTTGAGATTTACTTCGTCAGAAACTGCAACATTACTGGTACTTTCCCTTACTCCAAAGGGAAGCTGCGTTCTTTTTAAAGGATACCTCAATCCCTTTGATGAGACCTTTGTTCTTTTATCGAAAGCATAAAGAGAAAGGTACTCCCCTTTTTTTGTTGAAAGATTAATTTGTCTTTCATAAACGGAAAGAAGAGAAGTTTCCGAAATAATTTTCACTTCAATTTTACTGTGGAACTTTAGAGCGATCCCAAGATTACAGAACGAATGATCCAATCGGTCACCGGTAACGCTTAAGAGTATGGCATTCGTAAACTTTCGCGTGAGAGCATACTTCAAACATTTTTCGATATCAGTATCGTTTTGTCTTTTCACTTGAATGATCTTAGATTTCCTGCGATAACTTTCTAATAAGTTTTTATCAACAGAATCAAAATCCCCAATAATAGCATCCGGAATTAGCTTAAGTTTGTGTGCATGGCGCAGCCCGCCATCCGCACACATAATTGCGTTGTATCCTTTTTTCATCAAAAATAAAATCGTTTTTTTATCAGGCGCTTTTCCATTCCCGATAATTAAGCATTTTTTCATTTCATATTCCTAACTGCAAACCCGCGACAAAATTTCGTTCGGCGGCTGGGAAAAATTCTTTGCCGATTGCGTACATAGAATAATAAGTATTAAAAACATTATTTACCTGCAAAAATATTTTTGATTTTGTTAGGGTATTGAAAAGATCTACCTCATAGCTAAAGAAGGAATTAAAAGCAAAGAATGCATCATTTACGTTATCACTATAATCAACAAAACCTGGATACTCCAATATATAGCTAGGTAATTTAGCGCCGTAATTATCTGAAAAGAATTTACCAACATATTTCCCATCAAGCTGGATATAAAGGTTTTCGATTGAATAACGTATGGAAGCATTGAGAAGAAAATCCGGGAATCCGCCGATACTATTTCCATTTAAGGGTAAATCACGATAAAGAGAATTCCCCTGTTGATCGTAAGCAGCAATAAATGTGGTCGCCTCATTTATTTTGTTCTGACTATACGTTGCGTTAAAAATTATTTGTAAATATTCTCCCGGTTTTACTGATGAAGAGAGTTCCATCCCCGAATGAATGGTTCGTTTCGCATTCCCCATTATTGGCGCACCGAAAATGTCCAATCTTCCATTTTTAACTAATTCATTTTCAAACGACATGTAAAATAAATTTAAATTGATCTGGAAATCTTTTTGAATCATTGAATAACCTAGATCAAAACTGTTCATCGTTTCCGGTTTAACAAGTGGTTTTGTGTAGTCATAATTCCCATTGTTATTAACTTCAAATTGAGGAACAGCGCCTCCGCTTGATTCCACTGCATTGTAGTAATCATTTAGCCGCGGCTCCCTTGAAACTCTGGCGAATGAAACATAGGCGCTGGCAGCATCGGTAAATTTATAATTGATCCCCAAACGCGGATTAAAAAAAGAATGTTTGATTGAAAAATCCCTTCCGATAAATTTTTCATTAGAGAGCCGATATTTATTATAAGCAATTTGCAGTTCTCCCAATAAACCGATTTGCTCATTCACTTTGTACTGCTCATTCACAAAAACATTAATAATGTCTTTTCCTCCGTTAAATTCATAATAACGGTAATTGATGATGTGAGCGTTAGTAATATTTTCCGCGGAAACTATTGACCCGTAATGAAGCGAACGGTGACTGCGAAATTCCAGCCCCGAAGTCAACACTCCATTTGAGTGATTTAATTGAATTCTCGGAATCCAACCAAACTGTTTATTTTCAACCATTCCCCGCAATAAAGAGTTTGCCGGCGATTGAACATTCGGGAAACCGTTCTCCTGCGTCAGTCTTAAATATGAAGTATCAGCCCATGAACCATCGAAATCAAAAAACCCTTTCCCAATCACTAAAAACAGCGCTGAGTTAAAAGTAACATCATCGTTAATCTTAAATTCATTTAACATTTCGTAGTGAGGTTGAGAGAAGTTTTCTATCTCTTGTTTACGCCGTTGGTCGGAATAAGTGAGTTCCGAAGCTGTAGCTTCCCAGTACGAAAGATTCTTCCTGCGAAGATTTTTATCTTTGATAGCAAACTTCGGTAAACCGTTGTATACCAACCCGTCCTTGATTGGTCCTCCAAATAAATTAATCTGAGTGGTGAAATTGCCGTCAATTCTTGAAAGAGAAAAGTAATAGGATTTCAAATCAACCCAGGAACGGTCACGGTATCCGCTGCTCAAAGTTTGAGAGACTTTTCCCGAGAAAGAATATTTCCCTTCGATCAATCCACTTGAAGCGGAAACACTGTATTTTCTTGTGGTATAACTCCCGAGGATTGAAGAAGCTTTAATATATTTATTCAACGAAAAGTTGGAAGTAATAATATTAATGGAACCGCCAATTGAAGGGTAACCAAAAATTCCGCCTGAACCTCGTTGAACTTGTATAAATTCCGTTGAGGCAAGAATATCTGAAAAATCAACCCAGTAAACATTATGATCTTCCGGGTCATTCTGGGGAATACCGTTAATCGAAATAGAAATTCTTCTCTGATCGAAACCGCGGATGCTTAGGTAATTGTACCCGATCCCGTTACCGCTTTCAGAATAAAAAGTCGTTGAAGGAATTGAGCTTAAAAATTCAGGTATATCTTGGACAGAAAATTTTCTTTCAATGTCTTTACCGGATATTTCTGAAAACGTTGCAGGTGTTTCTCCCTTTTTGTTCACGGATGCTGTCACTAAAACACTCTGAGCCGGAATAAGTTTTCTTCTCAATTGAATAATCAAATCAGTTGAATTTTTACCAATAGCGAGTTTCATTTCCTTTGTTTCATAACCTACATGTGAAATTGATATATCAATTTCAGAAACAGAAGCGATAGTTTTAATTTGAAAAAAACCATTATCATCTGCTTGAACAATATTTTCAGTCTGACCGCTCCTTACATTAGCCAAAGCTAACGGTTCCGATGTTTCGGAATCAACAATTCTTCCTGCAAAATATTTTTGTTGTCCAAACGATATTAAAGTAAGTAGTAGAAAAGTTAAAAGATATTTCATCATCTCATTACTCCAAAAAAAAAGCCGTCTTGTTAGGGACGGCTTATAAATAAAAAATAATTCAGTTTCCCTACGCCGGAATTACCCGGATCAGGTTAAAGGGTATGTTCTCAGTCATCACGCACGAAAAAGTGGGACAACACCCCTAACGGTTTTCAGTAAAATAAGAACGAATTAGTTGAGGACTAACTTTTGTCCAACAATAATTTTATTTGAATTTAATCTGTTCAGTTGTTTGATCTCAGTAATCTCTAAATTAAATCTTTTAGCGATTGAATCTAAAGAATCTCCTTTTCTTACCTTGTAGGAAGTGCTTTTGGAAGATTTTTTTGTTACAGAATCTTGTGATCTTCTACTTGTTTTGCTTACAGGTTCACTGTCACTGTAAATTTTCAATTTTTGTCCGGCAAGAATATTGTTTCTCTTAATTGCATTCCATTTTTTGATTTCGGAAGTAGAGACGTGAAATTGTTCTGCAATCTCTCCGATCGTTTCACCTTTTTTTACCGTATAATTGGTAAGAATTCCGGGAGTTTTGGAAATTGCATCACCCATTGAGGCAGTAGATGATCCCGCATCATAAATTTTTAAGATCTTCCCGGCTGCAATATCATTTGATGGCAGGTGGTTCCATTTTCTTATTTGGTTGATCCTTACCCCAAATTTTTCAGCAATTTTTCCAAGAGACTCTCCCCTATGTACCTTATATCGAAATGTTCTTTGAGAAGAACTAATTTTCTCTGTTTTTTCTACAACAGAGGCAAAATTACTGTTATTAGTTTCCGTGCTAATTTTGAGTTTTTGACCGGCATTTACACGGTTGGAAGTTAAATTGTTCCAATCTTTTAAGACCGCTAAACTTACTTTATATTTTGCAGCAATTGCCGAGAGATTATCTCCTCTTCGAACCTTATAATAAGTCCAGGCACGCTTATTAACGCTAACGGATGAACGGGTCGTTTTTTCCTGAGTGGTCTGATTATCGAGGCTCGCATAATAATCCGCTTTATCTTCCGGGACGAAAATTTTTAAATCCTGCGATACTTTGATTGATTCTGTATAGGGAATATTATTCCAGTTTCTTAAATCAGTAACACGAACATTAAAAAGATCGGCAATGCCTAAAAGACTTTCATTCTGTTTTACCTTGTAAGCAACGGCAACTTTACCAGCCGGTTTTAATTGAATAGGCTGTTCCTGCTCTACTGCCGTGTCGTTATCTTCGGAACCCGAATCTTCAGATGCAGCGTCGTGAGTATCATTCATCAACGAAGGAAGCTGAGCCAGTTTTTCGTTGTTTATATTTTTATACGGGGAAACATATTCATCATCCGAATTTGTTTCAGAAGATGGTTCAACCGCTGAAGCTTCATTAGAATTATATGCAAAATCCGTAGAAGTAAAAGTTGATTTATAAGGAATCTTTAACTTAACTCCACGTTTCAATCTAGTTTTTACTGAAATATTATTTGCATCTGCAAGATCATTTTTTGATATCCCATAGAGAGAAGCTACTTTATTTAACGTTTCGCCTCTTTTTACCGTATGGAAAGCATACTGTCGTTTGGCGCTTTGCGGCACATTTTCTAATGCTGCAGCAAACAAGGTTGATGACCCAATCGGAATTTTCAATTCATACCCGCCCCAATAATTGGAAGGAGTTGAATTCATTGTCAATTCAGGGTTTAAGTCACCAAGATCTTCAACTGAAATCTTGCATGTACTCGCAAAATAATCGAGGTCTATCGCTTCTGAAACTTTGATGGTTTCAAATTCCAATTTTTTCTGGAGTTCAAAGTCAGTAAATCCATATTTTTCAGGGTCCATTGCTATTAATGTAGCCGCAATATATTGAGGGACGTAACTTCTCGTTTCTTTCGGTAAATATTTTTGTATCTCCCAGAAATCTTTTGAACCAGAACGCCTGATAGCTCGCTGGATTCTTCCTTCGCCAGCATTATAAGATGCTAATGCAAGATACCAATCTCCAAGAGAGTTGTATAAATCTTTTAAATGTCTGGCGGCTGCTTTAGAAGATTTAAAGACATCCCGTCTTTCATCAAAGTGAAAATCTGAAGTTAGCCCATAAATTCTGCCGGTTGCACGCATAAATTGCCACATTCCAACAGCGCCCACCCAGGAGCGAGCGGTCGGGTTAACCCCACTTTCAATCATTGAAAGAAAAAGCAATTGCTGAGGGGTACCTTCATTTGTAAAAATTTCTTTCATTGCAGGAAAATATTTACCCGAACGGGAAAGCCAAAGGGACATATGCTTTTTGCCTCTCCCTTGAAAATAATCAATCCATTGTTGAACTTCATCATTTATTACTAAGGGGATTTCCGAATCAATTACAATTCTTGCTCTCGGTTCGGAGACTTTTTTATTTGAGGCGAGAGCAAGTTCGGGAATTGACTTTCCAATCCATTCTTCTAACGCTGCAAATGAAGCATTTTCAGGTAGTTCAGGGAGTGCATCTATATACGATTTATAGTCATCAATTATTGAGGCGGATAATTCTGTATAAGCATCATTCTCTTCGATGCCGGGATAATAACTTAAATTGTTGGTAATACGCAGCGCATTTTCATAATTATTAATAGCTTCTGTTACACTATTAATTTCTTGTTTCGCTAAGGCAGATACGTAAGATTGGCGAGCCTGTTCTAACAATTCGGAAACTATTTCACTTTTTTGAATTTCCGGTTGAGTAATGGCGGCTTCGACATTTTTTGTTATTTCTTTATTTGTTCCGCAGGATAAAAAAACGAAAGCGAATAAAGAAACAACAACAAGCCATATTGGTTTTCTTTTCATTCTTACTCCAATTGATAAATGGATTACAATGGGTTACAAAATAAAACAAAACACTTTATAAGTCAAGTAATATTTTAACTAACTGTTCTAAGAATAAAAAAAACAAGAAGTTATAGCAACCAAAAACTAGAGAGGGATATTTGAATGCTTCTTTTTCGGATTTTTGTCAACCTTAGATTTTAATAACGAAAATGATTGAATGACGCGTATTCTCGTTTCTGATGGAGCTATAACATCGTCAATAAATCCGCGCTCCGCCGCTATGTAAGGATTAGCAAATTTTTCTATATAATCATTAAGTTTTTTTGTTAATTCAGCCTCAGGATCTTCAGATGCGGCAATTTCTTTCTTGAAAATAATTTCGACGGCGCCTTTGGGTCCCATAACTGCGATCTCGGCAGAAGGCCAGGCGAAGTTGAAATCTCCTCGAATATGTTTGGAGTTCATAACATCATATGCACCGCCGTATGCTTTTCGTGTAATGACGGTAATTTTGGGAACCGTTGCTTCAGCAAAAGCAAACAGAAGTTTTGCGCCATGACGGATTATTCCGTTCCATTCCTGATCAGTCCCCGGTAAAAATCCCGGTACATCTTCCAAGACCAATAACGGAATATTAAAAGCGTCACAAAAACGTACGAACCGCGCCCCTTTAACAGATGCATTAATATCAAGAACACCGGCTAAACACGATGGCTGGTTAGCAATAATACCAACTGCCATTCCCCCGATCCTGCTAAAGCCAACAATAATATTTTCCGCATAATTTTTATGCACTTCAAAAAAAGAATCTTCGTCCACTAATGAAGAGATTATTACCCTCATGTCATAAGGTTTATTAGGATTTTCAGGAATAATGGACTCTAAAATATTTTGTGGTTTTAAAGAACGATGATCAAATTCGAGTTCGTTAGGTCTATCCATAAAATTTTGAGGAAGGTATTCAAGGAGTCTTCGAACCTGAGTGAGGGTCTCTATCTCATTTTCAAAAATAAAATGAGCTACACCGCTTTTGGAAGCATGCGTCTCGGCTCCTCCCAAATCTTCAAAAGAAACATCTTCATGAGTTACGGTTTTCACTACATTCGGACCTGTAACAAACATATAGCTCGAATTTTTTACCATAAAAATAAAATCAGTAATTGCAGGAGAATAAACCGCGCCGCCAGCGCACGGACCAAGAATAACAGATATTTGAGGGATCACTCCGGAAGCTAACGTATTCAGTAAAAAAAGGTCTGCATACCCGCCGAGGCTTCTTACCCCTTCTTGAATCCTCGCGCCACCGGAATCGTTTAATCCAATCACAGGGATTCCGAGTTTCATCGCTATATTCATTATTTTGCAAATCTTCTCCGAGTTCGTTTCGGAGAGCGAGCCGCCGAGAACCGTAAAATCTTGACTATAAAGCGCAATTTCTCTTCCGTGAATTTTGCCAAATCCGGAAACTACGCCATCCCCGAGTATTTCAACTTTATCTAATCCAAAGTCTTTACTTCTTTGTTTAACGAAAACATCTATTTCCTGGAAAGAGCCTTCATCAACAAGAATTTCAATCCGCTCCCTTGCCGTTAATTTCCCTTTTGCGTGAAGCGCATTAATTTTTTCTTCTCCACCGCCAAGCTTGGAGGATTCTTTAAGACGGGCTAACTCAACAATTTTATTTTTCATAAATTATTCTTTTTGTTTAAAATAAGAAAAGGCAGCCAATTATTTGACTGCCTTTGAAGAAATAAAATTTCAATTAGAATATGAAATTTAAGCCAAAACTTGCTGAGTTATATTTAGCTAAACTATAGTCAACACTTAAGTTTATTAATGCTAATTTAATCGAAGCACCAATCGTTAAGCGAGCCGAGTTTTCACCATCCATCTTAAAAGCAACTTTACTCGGAACGGTTACCCCAGGAACTGATGTAGCTAAATCTACATCATAGGAAACATCTACGCTTGAACTTTCCATTGCAAATCCGGCAAAAGGAGTGATTGAAATTCCCCAGCCAAATGTTTTGCTGGCATAAAGCCCAAATGTGGTAGCTGATGCTTTAAAGATTTCGCCTACTTGTAATGACTGGGTGAAAAATGCAACAGAAACATCAACCGGTAAAGGAACCGGGATGAACATTGCAGGGTTGTGCTGCAATCCAAATCCGAAATAACTGAATTTACCTAAATCGCCTACTTCAACACTTGGTAAAAATCTAAATGTTGCCATTGTTCCGTAAACGGTTCCAATCGAGAATTGTGGCGCTACTAAAGGAAGTGCTGAGGCATCTCCCAAAAATCCCATTGCTTTTGTTCCTACTGATTTTGGATCAACTTTATAAGTCTGGCTGTTGTAGGCAATTTCTGCACCTGAAAAGTCTACCATAACTTCTGATTCCTTTTTACCAACAATGGTTGGACCGCTGATACCAACGGTAAATTCTTTCTGGGCAACTAAATTTGCAAGTTCATCCTTTTGACCACTTGTTAGAAAAAGTAGTTTAGGATCGCTAGTACTTGCATCAATCATTTCACGTGCTTGAGCCTGGCTAAATCTAAATGTACCATTCGTACTGAATGTTTTATTGTTATCGCCAAACATCGTAGCCATAGCAACTATTCCAACTTCGATATCAACTCCAAATATTTTAGATGAAGGTGATTTATGAACCCATCCGGAATTAAGATTAGAACCGAATGCTGAAATAATTGGTGAAACATAAGCCTCACCTGCAGTACCTGTTAGTTTTGTTAGTGTTTCTTGTAGACCTTGACTTACCCCAACTCCGGAAAATATAAATGCGAAAAAAATAATAGTTGTGATGAAACTGTACGTTCTTTTCATGAAGGACTCCTTTTTGTTATGATACGAAATATGTATTTCATTCTCTGACCGAAACATATGTAATTCAATAATACAGGTCAAGTATTTTTTTTCGAGCTTTTTTTAACTATCTAAAATTAGAATAATTTTCTACCGGTTGAAATAAGGCATTTGCACTATTTTTAGACATTGGTCATTGGTCAATAGTCATCAAGGATTTGTTAATTCAGCCGCCTTTCTTCGATTCTTATTCTATTACTCAAGTTGACCGCCCAAAAAATATAAAGAATTAAAACCGTTAAAACGGTTAACAATTTGATCTTTTGTCACATTAACACCTCGATTAATCGAGGTGTTAATGTAATAATATGGCACATATTTCAACCGTTTTAACGGTTTATCAAATAGTGGGGTCAACTTGAGTTCTATTAAATAGTTAGTAAAAATATTCTGCACAGAATGGCGAGAAAATTTTATCGGAATTAAATATCGAATATCGAACAAGAAATAACGAATGATGAAGTTTTACCTATCGATATTCTACATTCCTTGTTCATTATTCATTATTTATTTGATTCTAGCTCTGCCAGGTTAGGAATTAAAAAACGGATTAGAATGTTTTTCTCTACCAATAGTAGAGCTATAACCATGTCCCGGGAATATTTCGGTTTGTTCCGGAAGTGTAAAAAGTTTATCGCGAATTGAATTTATTAAGATTTGATAATTCCCTCCCAACAAGTCAGTTCTCCCAATTGAGTTCTCAAACAGCGCGTCTCCCGTAAAACATTTTTTGCTTTGAGGGAAGTAAATAGAAAATTCACCGGGTGAATGTCCGGGCGTAAATAGAAAATTAATTTCAGCGTTTCCAATCCACAAAGACGTTGCTTCAGAAAAATAATTTTCAGTTGATTGTACTATTGGCATTTCCATTCCAAATAACCGCGCCTGTGCCGGGGCATTCTCTAATAGTGATTTATCGAGTTCAGGAATGAAGTAGCGTGGATTGAATTCTTTTAGAACAAAATTATTCCCGAAGATATGATCAAGATGGCAATGTGTATTGAACAAGTATTTCACAGAAAGTTGATTTTCGAGAATAAAATTTTTCAATGCATGCTCTTCTCCAAAAGTAGAACACCCCGGATCAATAATAGCAGCTTCTCTCGATTCTTTTTCCCAGACGACATAACTATTCTCTGAGAAAGGATTAAAGAGAAAAATTTTTACTTCTATCATTTGGATTTGAAATTTTTACGGATACGCGTTTCAAGTTTTTTACAATACAAATTGTAATTATCTCTTATTTCTTCAAGAGAATCACCGCCAAACTTTTGAAGAAAATATTTTGCCAATACCCAGGCAAGCATTGATTCGCCGATCACTGCGCATGCCGGAACCGCAACAAAATCACTCCGCTCGCGGCGGGCATCAACAGTTTTGAAATTAGCCAAATCAATTGAAGCAATCGGACTCATCAAAGTTGCGATCGGTTTCATTGCACCTCTTACAATTATTGGTAAGCCCGTAGAAACTCCTCCCTCAATTCCTCCGGCTCTATTCGTTTTTCTTGTAATATTTTTATTATAAATAATTTCATCATGCGAAGCTGAACCAAAAGCATCCGCGCATGCAAAACCGGTTCCGATCTCGACACCTTTTACTGCATTAATAGAGATGAAAGCCTGAGCAATCGCAGCATCCAATTTTGTGTCGTAGTGAACAAAACTTCCCAATCCAACCGGTAAACCTGATGCGATGACATAAAATGTTCCGCCTAAAGTATCACCTCGTTTTTTTGCAAGTTTTATTTTCTTGATAATTTTTTCTTCATGATCTTCTTCTAAAACACGCACTTGACTTTGATCTGCCCACTCAGCAAGCTGCCAAGCGTCAAATATTTTTTTGTTGTTGAATAATTCTTCGGCAAAGTTTTTTTGGGGATAAATTCCTCCAATACTTTCTACAAAGCTTCCGATCGTTATTCCGAATTCTTCTAATAATCTGCGTGCGATGGTTCCAACTGCCACCCGTGCCGCAGTTTCTCTTGCGCTTGAGCGTTCGATCGAATTTCTTATGTCATCATAATTATATTTTGAAACACCGACAAGGTCCGCATGTCCAGGTCTTGGAATGGAAATTTTATCAACGTTCCCTTTTTTGTTTTCTGGAGACATTTTCTCGATCCAATTTTCCCAATCACTATTTCTAATCAATAAAGAAATAGGAGAGCCGAGCGTTTTTTGAAATCGAATTCCGGAAAGAATTTCAGCTTTATCGGTTTCAATTTTCATACGCAAACCGCGCCCGTAGCCCGCTTGTCTGCGTGCGAGATGAAAATTCAGATATTCGTTCGTAACCGGTAAGTTAGAAGGAAACCCTTCAATAATTGCCGTTAAAGCTTTGCCGTGAGATTCACCAGCGGTTAAAAATCTAATCATATTTTAATTCCTAATTCCTAATTCGTAATTATAAGGGCTTTGCAAAGATAAATTGAAAGAAATAAAAAACCCAATCTCAAAAATGAAATTGGGTTTGAGATTAAGGCTTTATTTGAAATATTATTCCGGAATTTTTAACCCGACAAAGAATGAATCCCCTTTCTTATCGTTGACTACAAGAAAAACCGCCGAACCTTTTTTACTTTCAATAATCTTTTTGAATTCTGCAACCGATTTTATTTCCTTCTTATCTGCTTTAGTAATCACCAGATCAGGCTGCAATCCTTGATTCGAGGCTCTGCTATATTCCTTAACTTCAGAAATCATAACGCCGCCGGCAACTTTATACGTTTCTTTTTCTTGAGCCGTTAAATTTTTAACCGTTAGACCAATGTCGTCAAAACTCACTACTTTTGAAGGAGACTCATCTACCTCGTTTCCTTTCGGAGTAACATTTTCAGCTGCTTCCGTTTTATCTTCCTCACGCGGTTTAAGTGTAACAGATCGTTCTATTGTTTTACCATCTCTAAAAATGGTTAATTTTATTTTTGCACCCGCGGTTTTACTTGCAACATAACTTTGAAGCTGATTCGCTTGATCAACGACCGTGTTATCAATTTTTAATATGACGTCTCCTTCTTTGACATCTTCATTTGAAGCTGATCCGCCCTCAACTATTTTTTGGATAATAACACCGGTTGGTTTGTCCATCCCGAGCGAGAGCGCAAGTGATTCATCAACTTCTCTGATTTGTACACCTATATAACCACGGCTAATCTTACCGTGTGCGATCAAATCTTGTGCGACACTTTTTGCCATATTAATAGGGATGGCAAAACTATAACCTATGTATGTTCCTGTCCGTGCTGCGGCAATTGCAGAATTAACTCCAATAACAGCGCCCGAAAGATCCACCAAAGCCCCGCCGGAATTTCCAGGGTTAATGGCTGCATCTGTTTGAATAAAATTTTCCACACCATAAGCCTGGTCTTTTAATAATCCAAGCCTGCCACGATTTAATGCGCTTACGATACCGGCTGTTACCGTTGAAGCTAAAGCAAGCGGATTTCCAATTGCCATAACCCATTGCCCAACTTTCAATTCATCAGAATTTCCCAGATAAGCAACAGTTAAATCTTTTGCATTTATCTTTATAACAGCTAAATCAGTAAGAGGATCTGTGCCAATCACTTTTGCTTCTATTGATCTTTTATCATGCAAGCCAACAGTTACTTTTGTAGCGTTTTCAACCACGTGGTTATTAGTTAGGATGTAACCGTCTTCACTAATGATAATCCCGCTTCCTGATCCTTCTTGCTCTTTCGGCATCGGCGTACCAAAATCATGGAATTGGAAAAAGGGATTTTGTCCTTGAAGTTCTTTTTGATCCACTTTAGCTACAACGGAAATTTGCACAATTGATGGAGTAACTTTTTCAGCTACTTCAACAAATGCCTGATTAAATGCGCTTGCATCTGCATTTAGATTAACCGGCGGCTTTGATGCGCCGAGTTTGATATCCGAGAGATCCGGATACGCCCAACCGAACCCTGAAACCATTATCGCACTGAACAATACTCCTACAGTTAAGAGAGCAAATACCCCGACAATTTTTTTCTTTTTCATTTTTCTTTCTCGTTTTTGTTTACATTTGCAACGATTTTATACCATTAAAACCATGAAGATGATACTTTAGAAATTTCTCAAGGGCAAATATCAATTTTTTCATTGCAGGAAGATTATAATTTTTTAACTTCATTCCCACTTTTAGACTATAAATTTGCTCAAAAAGTTCCCCGGGAATCTCTAAAAATGTGTGATACAGATTTTTACAATCATTACACAACATTCCATGCTCATAATTGAACCCGTTTGTTTTTTCTTTCTCAATCACTTTATGGCAAATTGAACAAACCGACATCTGAATTTCAAACCCGGTTTCCTGAAGGATAAATAGGAAATATTTTAGAAATAAAATTTCCGGCTGTTCTTCCCCTTTGTCCATTAACTGTAATATTTTTTTTGAACCTTTATATAAGCGCCCGTTAATTTCATTATCTACGGTAAGATATTTAAGCAGCTCCAAGACCGAATAAGCAAATTTTATCCTCTCAAAATTATCGTGAAGATGTGAAAAATAACAGACAGTTTCGGCCGAACTTATTAATTGAACTTCACGCTGCTCTTTGTTATAGAGAACTAAATTTACAATGTTCAGAGGATCAATAACCATCCCAATTTTTGAATTTTTCCCTCTTCCCCCTTTTACAATGGCGGAGATCTTTCCAAATACTTCTGAATAGATCGAAACGATTTTACTTGAATCGCTGTAATCGAGTTTCGATAAAACTATTCCCTCAGTCTTTACAATCTCGCTCATTTAAAATGATAAGGGAAAGTGAATAATCTTTTTTCGGTTATTATCCCCGAAATCAAGTCAGCAGGAGTAACATCAAACGATGGGTTATAGCATGGATAATTTTCAAGCGTAATTTGTTTTTCGTTTATAGAAGTTATTTCTTTAGAAGAGCGAAGTTCAATCGGAATTTCAGAATAATGTGAAATTGATCTATCTATAGTTGATGTAGGAGCAGCAATGTAAAAAGGAACTTCGTGGTATTTGCAGAGTACCGCCAAATTGTACGTCCCGATTTTATTTGCTGCGTCACCTTTCGCTGTAATTCTATCGGCTCCGGTAATCACCAGATCAATTTTCTTTTTTAAAAAAAGTGAAGCAGCCGTTGAATCGGTTATAATTTCAAAGGGAATTTCATTTTTCGAAAGTTCATAGGCAGTAAGTCTTGAACCCTGTAAAAGCGGCCGGGTTTCGTCTACATAGACAAGCGCAACTAATCCGTGTTCAAATCCATTTTTGATAATATTAAAAGCGGTTCCACCTTCGGCAGCTAAAGCCCCGGTATTACAATGCGTAAGTACTGTAGATTTTTTGTGAAAGATGCTGATGCCATGCTGTGCCATCATTTCACACATCAGCGCATCATCCCGCTGAATTTCTTTTGCCCTTCGAAGAAGTTTTTTATAAACATTTTTCCCATCGGATGAAACTTCATACACTTTTTTCATTTCATTTAAAGCCCAAAAAAGATTTACCGCCGTCGGACGTGTAATCGCTAATCTATTAAAAGCTTCCTCAAATTTTTTTTGAGTAGAATTCATTTTGATCGCAAGAGTTAATGCAAAAGCGGCAGCCATTCCAATTGCCGGAGCACCTCTAATCTCCAGCCTCTCGAGCGCTTGCGAGATGCGTTCGTAACTATCGGTGGTTATATATTCTTCAACAAAAGGAAGCTTTGTTTGGTCTAAAAAAGTCAGCGAGTCATTTTCAAATGCAAGAGCAAAATAATTATTCACGTTAAGCAGAATTTGTTTTATGATTTAATTGTTAACAATATTTTGAATACCACTATCGCATGAGTGAATGGATGAATGATTTCCTGAAAATCATTCATCCACAGGACAGTCCAAAATCTTCACATTCACCCATCCATTCATTCTTTTGACATTAAATTTTAGTTCTGTCCAATATCTATTTTTATTTCCGTAAATGAGATCATTATTCTTCTTCATTAAAACGTGAGATCGTTAAAAATTCTCTAAAGCGGTCCTGGATGCGTAATGGTGACAAACCTTCTAATCCTTTTGTGCTAAATTGTTCAACACAAAAAGACGCCATCGTACTACCGTAAACAACTGCTCGTTTCAAACATTCCGGACTCGTATCCTGGCTTTTATGCAAGTACCCAACAAAACCACCGGCAAAAGAATCTCCGGCTCCGGTTGGATCATGGATCATTTCTAACGGATAAGCCGGAGCGGAAAAAACTGTGTCTTCCGTAAATAATAAGGCACCGTGTTCTCCTTTTTTAATAATAAGTGAAGGGACCCCCATTTCTCTGATAGCTTTGGCGGCTTTTATTAAATTAGGTTCATGAGCTAATAAGCGGGCTTCGGAATCGTTGATGATCAATACATCAATCCTCGGGAAAACTTTTATGAGTTCATCCTTTTTCCCTTCTATCCAGTAATTCATCGTGTCACAAACCACAAAACGCGGATTATCAATTTGATCTAATACTTTAAGCTGCAAAGTAGGATCAATGTTTCCAAGACAAAGATATTTTGCTTTTTTTAATGCATCCGGAATTATAGGATCGAAGGTTTCAAACACATTTAGCTCTGTTAAAAGCGTATCGCGTGTATTCAAATCATAGTGATACTTCCCTGCCCAGCGAAATGTTTTTCCCTCGGGAACAATCTGCAATCCGTCGCAAAACACATCATGGCTTTCGAGCATCGAGATGTATTTTTTCGGAAAATCATCACCGACAACACCAACAATATGGACAGGTCCGCTGAAATAACTTGCGGAGAGTGAAATATAAACTGCCGAACCGCCTAAAGCATTTTCAACTTTATCAAAAGGGGTAGCAACGTTATCCAGGGCAACAGAACCAACAATTAATAAACTCAAAGTTTTCTCCTAATATTTAAAATGGTGAACAAAAATAAGGGATAACAAGTTGAAATGCACGAATTAAATTAAAAGATCTTTATTTAATTTCAACAAACCGAATTTGATTCTCCTTCTTTGTGAGATAAGAATAAATAATGTCTAATGATTTCTGCTGTCCGGTCCAAGCAACCATTTTTTTCGCTTTTGCTTTACTTACCCAGCGGAATTTGCAATGTTCCTTTGAGATTTTCACCTCATCATCCTCATCTACCAAACATAAAAATACGGGAACAAAATTTACTTTGTCATCTGCAATGGAATAAAATGAGTTTACGTTCGGAACAACAAAAAGTTTTTCCGCAATCAGGTTTGTTTCCTCTTTCACCTCACGCAAAACGGTCTCAAAAGCATTTTCATTCTTCTTAACTTTTCCAGTAACCATCTGCCAAATTCCGGGATAATTTGCTTTCTCTCCTCTTTTTAAGAGAAGGAATTCGATCTTGTCATTTTTCTTCCGGTAAATATGCGCTTCAATCATTGATGCGTTCAATTCCATTTCATCACCTTTCTTTTTATGATTTGATTTTATACATGCTGATAAAGTACATAAAACTCTTTTAACCTCTCTTCTCATTTTACAAATATTGAATCCCGATGGGATTCTTTCTCGTGTCTTGTATGCTTGTTACACATATTGAATCCCGATGGGATTCAGTTAATTCAACCGTTCCTATCTTATATGTTTTGCAAAAATACCGCTACCAAATTATTTCCGTAACACCGTCTACCAAGGGGTAGATAAATAGGTGTTAAATATTTGTAATTTAAAACCCAACTATAAAACTACATTCCCATCGGGAATGAATATTTTTACTCAATCAACATCCTTAAAAATATGTTAAGGATAATATTCAACACGGGACATTTTAAGAAATATTGAATCCCGATGGGATTCTTTTTCGTGCCTTATCCTCTTGTTACAAATATTGAATCCCGATGGGATTGACTTTTTTCAATTTTTCTTAGCTGAAAATATTAGTAAGTCACCTTACGCAGAATTTGTAATACGAAGCGGTAGCTTCGTAAAAAACAAGCATTTTATCGAAGCTTCGCTTCGATTTACAATATAATTTCTCACTTTTGCGTAACGTGAGTTAGTAAAACAAACACCACCAAACATTTTCCCCAACCCGCCTTTGGCGGGTTGAATCTTTGTAATCAAGAATCCCATTTGAGCAACTATTCCCATCTGCCTGGCGGTAGACAAGTCGGGAATGAATATTTTACATCATCCATCGCAAGCCGATACATTGAATCTACTAAAAAAATGCCCGCACTTCCACACGTGCTGTATGCACGATTTTTCCTCCGCCTAACTTTCTACCATCGTAATTAGCAGTTGAAAGTATGTTAGTTCCAAAGCGGTAATCAAAAAACATACGCCACAAATAATTCTTTCCGATAACATTTCCCGCTGTCAGCTCGAATGGTAAATAGTTTGCAAAAGTGTTTATTGTTAATTCATTTCGCTCAACTTCAAAGCGTAATCTGCCGTACCCGGAAAATGAAATATTAAGTCGAACGGTTTGTCCATTTGTGAATATTTCTGTTGGTGTAGCCGGATAATAATCGCTGCTCTTGGATGTCTTAATTTTGAAACCAACTTCAATATTTCTTTCCGGACGATAGGAAAAATCCGTTGTAATACCATTGCTCTCGATAGCACGGCTTCTATTTGAAGATACTCCTGCAATCAGATTATCTATTTTGTTTTCCAAATCCGTTTGATTCCCAATTTCTTGAAGAAGTTTAAATTTGATGCGCACGCTTCTTTCTTTTGAAAATCCTTTTTCCGCTCCACCGCTAAACTGATTGAGACTTCTCCGTTGTGAGTAGCGAAGACGAAATGAAAGTTCCGAACTATTTTCAAACACAAAAAAGTCCTGCTGAAAATATTGTGAACCACGCACAGTGTTTTTTTCATTTAGATAGGAAGAGAGTTTGAGGAGGTATATTTTCTTCAAATCCGTTTCCTGACTGTTCTCTTCAATTCTTCCATAGGATTCGGAAGAGAGTGCTTTTACAATCGTTCCTAGAAAGTTTTTTGCCGAATAAATATTTTCATAATTCAACTTAAGTCTTGCGGACGATTTCAAATCAATCACCGGATAGAGCTGATCTGTCGGAATGTTAACAATAATAAAATCACCATCGTACACAACCGGAACAAATTCGTTTTCTTCGGCGACTCCATTATTATTCAAATCGCCAAGATAGAGGTAATTTCCATTACCCTTTTCAACTTTAACAAATACCTTTTGCAGTTTAGCGGTTTTTTGAGTTTGTACTTCGTAATAGAGATCGCCATTCGCCGCATTATCTGTGGTCGAAAACCGTGTCTGGGAACGGACTAATATGGTTTGATTGTCGAGTTGTCCTTTTAATTTATACACATCAGAATATTTTTTATTTTGAACGGCTACTCTCAATTGAGAAGAAATTTCTCTTTTCTCCGAATAAGAAAGATCAAAAATCTGTCCGTAGGAATTAGATTCCTTTTGCATTACGCCGGCTAACGGCAAATAGTCTGTTCTGAATAAATATTTAATTGAAGCATCAACTCCAAAGAATTTCGCAAAATTTATCCCCGGGTTTCCCTCAAAATATTGTAAGCTTGATGAAAGAAGTGAATCCCCCGATGAAATTTTATCAAGTTTTTTTTCAGAGATAAAATCGAAAACGGGTTTGATGCTTCCAAAAGAATAAAACGATGTTCCTTCCTGTCGAAGCCAATTGCTGCTGAGCGAACCGTTTTTTGTGTGGACATAATCAATTTTATATTTGAATTGAAATTCTTTTTCTTTTGTAAAATCAGTTTGATTTGTAAATCTATCCGATGAAAAATCAGTTCCTTTTTTTAAACTTCCGTATGAAAAGATTGATTGTAATCCTCCAAAGGGGGATTCAACCGGCTGTAAGATGAGACTTGCTTCGCGGAGTTTTTCATTCCCTTGTGAAGAGCTTGATGTATTGTAATCACGTGCAAATTCAACTTTATCAAACCGCTCGAGAGAAGTGAATCTATCTTGAATAAATCTCTCACGAAAAGAGAACCCGATTTTCCCAAAATGAACTCCACCAAACTGGAGCTTTAATGGATTCATTTTAAATGATAAGTTTCTCGCCAACCCTAAATTATCTTTTTCATCTAGAGTAGAGAAACGGTTTCTATCCCATGAACTTCCGGCAAATTCTACTTGTATAGCAATATCTTGCGTGGGATTGTACTGAAAAAATAAATTTCCAAATTGTTTCAGTTCGGGCAGCGGTAAAAATATTTGGGGCAGATATCCCCCTAAGTTTTTTCCGACAAACCGGTATTGCCCTAAACTTTCGCGGACATAATCGCCTTGATACTCGCCTGCATAGCTGAACGAGACATTATACAAAGCAGAATCACTACCAGGATTATAAAGGTAATATGAATACGGCTGATTGTGAACGACGGAATCTTTTTTTTCATACAAACCTTTCAGCTGCCCAACAGAATCAGGTTCCGCTAAACTAACGCCGCTTTTCACAGCAAAATCTTTCCTATCACCTGCGCTTGCCAAAACCTTTTTATCTGCATCGCTAAGCGAAATATCAATGGGAGAATTTTGATCATCACCTTCGCGAATAAACTGAAAAGCAATTTTGATCTTATCGTTGAAGAATTGGGTGCCCGCTCCCGCAGCAAAAAAATTACGAGCAAATCTGCGGTCGGAATATTCAAAATCAATTGCTATTCTGCTTGCCGAAGTAATGAGTCGTTGCGGAGTAAAAATGATTTGGGAATTAGAGTAATCAATAGTATAATCATTCCTCTCCCCGCGTTTCAATTCTTCGCCATTTACAAAAACCTTTTCCGAACCGGCAATAATGATAATGTCCCGCTCATTATTTTGACCGCTTAACCGGTAGGGACCTTGCACCCCATCCTGCCCGTTAAAAGCATTGGAATTGAACTTCCCTTTTGCATTTGCAACAGCAAGATATCCTTCTGTATTCCCAAATTTAAACTCACCGAGAAGTCCTTGAAGTTTTCTATTTATAATGCCGAACTCGCCGATTTTTTTTTGCACTTCATAATCACCAAAAGTTGCAGAAGCATTTTTATGCTTTATTTGAATAAAGACTTTATCAAGTTCATCCAATCGCTCAGTATTTCCTTCCGGCTGGATGGGAGTGTTTTCATCGGTTAGTGCGGCAACAACCTCGATATCATCGGATAATTTTCCCGCCAATTGTAAACGTAAACCACTTTGCAGCGTTAAATCTTTATTCGTTCCCACCGTAAATCCACGAATAATTGACCCGCTCTTTTCGATCGTATTTCCAAAAATTGATTCGGTGTCTAACGGTTTATTCAGACGCAAAACACGGATGGTATCCTTCCCCAATTCATCATATTTTACAACAAGCTGCCGCCGTTGATATTCTTTTTGAAGAGACAGTTTAACAGATCGGTACGCAACGAAGAGAGTATCGAATATTGAATATGGAAGAGAGTCCGATAAGGAGATGGTTCCTAATGCATAATTGATTTTATAGTCTTGCACGGAGAGATTTTTCCCTTTGAGCAAAATATTTACTGTCCCGGGAATTATGTTCGTTGATCTAATTCGATAAAAATTATCCAAATTTATCTGAAGCGAGTCAACAAGTGAAATGGCGCTGCCATCTTTGTATGGCGTGCGTGTTGATTGCCCTTGAAGCCAAAGAGCCGAAAAGAAGATGATGCAAAGAGAAAATATTATTTCTTTTTTCAAGGATGCGTTGTTTTTGTTGTTGTAAATCTAACTTTGCAGTGGAAAGATTGCAAGGGCAAACGAAGGATTTTTGTAAGATCAATGAGTGTTAGAAGGAATTTCAATTCATTATTTCTTCAAGCGGAATGAAAATTCAGATCCTTCGCCAACAATACTTTTCACTTCAATTCTTGATTGATGCGCCTCAACGATATGTTTAACAATTGCAAGCCCCAAACCCGTTCCGCCGATATCTTTTGAACGAGTCTTATCAACACGGTAAAATCTTTCAAAAATTCTCTCAATATCTTTTCCCGGGATACCTAACCCAAAATCTTTTACAATAATGAGCGCTGAATTTTTCTCTTCATCTACAATAAGCTGAATCTTTCCCGAATTGGAATACTTTATTGCATTTTGAATAAGATTAACAAACACCTGTCTGAGTTTATTTTTATCACCAAAGACTTCTAATTTTTTATTGGATTGATTAATTTCAATTTGAAGATTTTTTTTTGCCAGGATCGGATCAAATTCTTTAACAACTTCAACCAAAAAATCCATTAAATTGAAATAGCGGAAACTTAACCTCATTTCACCCGATTCAATCATTGAAATATCAATCAAATCGTTCAGTAAGTTGTTGAGGTTCTCGGTATGTGCGGCAGCTTTCTCTAAAAATTTCCGGTTTACTTTTGGATCCTCTAAAGCGCCGTTAAGCAGCGTTTCTAAAAATCCTTGAATAGTAAAAATGGGGGTCCGCAACTCATGCGAAACGTTGCCGAGAAATTCTGTTCGTATTCTTTCGAGCCGTTTCATTTTTGCAATATCGCTTTTAAATTTTTCAGCCATTTGATCCAATGCCGACTCAATTTCATCAAAGGAATATGAAAGCCTCAATGAACCATCGTCAGCATAATCATCCTGACTCATTTTACTGATCCTTTTTTCAATGACGGAAAAAATAACTTTTAATCTTCTTTTAAAAAAAAACGCAAGGATCAGCAGTCCGCCAACAAACCAAATTGC
>Ga0210009_1000584_pt1 | contig 39405 bp, 43 predicted proteins | sample CryGeyCG2114_065_FD_185457 | JGI IMG/M metagenome (GOLD analysis project Ga0210009, IMG submission 185457) | Groundwater microbial communities from aquifer - Crystal Geyser CG12_big_fil_rev_8/21/14_0.65 (SPAdes) (version 2) | ecosystem: Environmental > Aquatic > Deep subsurface > Groundwater ...
CGCCCCCGCCGCAAAAGCCGATCAATACACCAGCCTGCGCCAGCATACGCACGGCGGCCTGCGTAATTGACGTACCGTTGCCCAGCAAAATAACCGTGGTATTGGCAATAGGAATGTTGAAATAGTGTTTCTCTTTTTTCGCCTCAGTGAGATAGAGAACACGCCCATCTTTCTGCATCACGCGGCAATGCTCCAGATAATAGAGATTCGCCCGCTTCGAATGCAGGATGGTCTTCAGATCACTGGGAGACAAATCTTTCATAAGCACCCCCCGCTTTTCGCCTCATCCAGCAACACCTTGGTGCGTGCCGCACGCAGATGGCGCGGCGGCTCAACGAGCGCCTGTCCTGTAGACTGTTTATCATGGGTGCCAGAAACCCCTCTCCCCCGATCAAGTGAATCGGACTATAGCAGGTATCGGTCCTTACTGGGGAATCGGTTTCTCTATGTATCAGCTTCATGCGCCAAAGCATGAGTAGCTAATGTCTCAAAACATGAGACTCAGTCGTATCGGGCTGCCGCCAGTTTCAATTGACCGGCCACCGCATCGCGCAGGCTTTGTGGTTCGATCACCTCAACCTCCGGACCATGCCGACAGGTATCCATCACCAGCTCCGTAGCATTGGCATAGGGGATATGCAGTTCATAACTGCCGTCCTCCAGCCAGCGACTCTCCTGCTGCGGGTGCCACGCTTCATCCGCCACCCAGCGCGCCCGCTGCGGCGCAAAACGGAGCACAGCCACTTTGTCCGCCACACCGGCAAATATGCCATAGGCGCTGCCCAACTGCAGATTCAGCTCTACCTCATCCACATCCATCGCAGCCAAAGTCTCCTGTACATACACACCCGCCATGCACTCCAGTGAGAACGTGCGCAGGCCGTTGCGCAGATGACAGAAGGCGTCCAGATACCAGTTGTCACGATAATGGGTCAGCCGCTGCGGCGACACCTCTCGCTGACTCTGTTGATTATCGCCCCGACCAGCATAGGAAAAACTCAGGCGCTTACGCTCCAGCACTGCCGTTGAAACTCTGGAGAAGTACGGCAGGGAACAGCTGCGTGGCATCATCGACAGGATGCGAATCCTGGCCATCTCTGTGGATCCGCCCCGCCCGTTTCGTTCGAGTAAACGCTCAATGCGTTTTTGCACCGGTGCCATGACCTGCTGCAATACCCCCGGCCCTGACTCATCAAGCAGCTTGCGCATCGACAGCAAGGAATACAGCTCCTCGGCGGTGAACCACAACCCCGGCAATTCAAAGGCGATATGCGGATCATAAAAATAACCTTTGCCACGGCTATTAACTATAGGGGCAGCAAGCATCGTGATCATATAATCAATTGAGCGATTCAAGGTGGCGCGCGAACACTCCAGCTGCCTGCATAAATCTGTTGTACTCACCGGGTAACGGTGACTTACCAGAATACGGTGCAGCTGCTGAATACGGTCAAATTTGTCCATATGGGTAGCCTGTCAGTTACATTGGCAAGGAGCAGTTCTGTGCCAGCACCAATTCAACTAATCTGTTTGGGCACCGGCAGACTCAGGCCGGTGGAGTTGCGCATCAGCAGTTTCTTGACCGGACCGCTGTTGCCAACCAGCCGCATACCCAATCCGCGCAACTCTTTCAGGCCGGGAAAATCATGCGTAAACAGCTGGTGAAAACTCTCCATCGATGCCATCACACTGAGCACATCCGGCATACGCTGCTTCATATAACGATCAAGCACAGCCATATCGCCCCAGTCCTCATCAAAGCGCCTGGCATCCGATATCTCCTGCGCCAGCACCATGGCATCACGCAAGCCCAGATTCACGCCCAGCCCTGCCAACGGATGGATGCAGTGCGCCGCATCGCCGACCAGTGCCACCCGCTCGCGCACAAAATGATGCGCCAGCCGCCCTATCAGCGGGAAGGCGGCACGCTCGCCTGCTTCCACCACACGCCCGAGGACCGGCCCGAAGGTGGCATTCAGGGCCGACAAGAATTCATCATCGCCCATGGCCATCAGCCGTTTGGCCTCATCCTGCTCTGCACTCCAGACAATCGAGCATAAACCGTCGCTCATAGGTAACACCGCCAGGGGCCCCGTCGGCAAAAAGCGCTGACAGGCCGTGCCTCTGTGCCCGTGTTCCGGTCGCACAGTAGCAACAATACCCTGCTGCCCGTAATCACGCTGATAGCAACCGATTCCCGCCTGCTCGCGCACCCATGAGCGGCCACCATCCGCTCCCACCAGCAACGGCGTATTCAACACACGCCCGTCACTCAGGCTCACCTGCACCCGCTCATCAAACCATTCAAGCAGGCTTATTTCAGCAGGGCAGAGGTATTCGACATCATCGCTTGCCAGCAAGGCCCTGTGCATCGCGGCCTGGGTGCAGGAGTTCTCAATCAGATAGCCCATCGCCGGCTGATCAATTTCGGCAGCATCAAAGCGGATACCCCCAGCCTCCTGATTATCCCACACGCGCATGGCCCGGATCGGCTCGGCATCGCCTTCCAGATAAGGCCAGACACCGATACCGGCAAGGATCTGCTGATTGCCCCTGACAATGGCGGATACCCTGCAATCCCGGCCCAGCGAGAAGCGCACCTGCGCTTCCGCGCGCTCGATTATAATAATATGCAGACCACTATCTTTCAGCGCGCAGGCCAGCGCCAGCCCGACCATACCGGCGCCGACGATAATCACATCCGCATCCATACCGGTTTGTCCGTGAGTTTTACGCATGCCCGTCCCCCCCCATCTGCCCCAAACCCGATGCCTGCCTGAGTAGCTTCTCTTTCAGCCGCGGCAGTGAAAGCAGTGCATCCAGCCCGCGGCCGCGCAGCCATTTCACCCCCGGCACGCTGCTGCCAAAGACGTGCAGCATTGATTCGGTGAAGCCTGCCACAGCCAGCACATCGGCACGCCGCTTTTCGGCATAACCCTGCAGTATAATACTCTGGCCCGGATCCTGACGGGCCAGATCACTCTCCAGCATCGTGACCAGGGCATCCACATCACGCAGCCCCAGGTTCATACCCTGCCCTGCAACCGGGTGTACGGTGTGGGCAGCATTACCAACCAGCGCAATACGCCCTGCGGCATAGGAGGATGCAACGGTCAATTCCAACGGAAAGACGCCACGCCCGGAGACCCCGACAATGTCGCCCGTCTGACTGATCACATCCGGACCTGCAGCCTTGCGCAGCGCAGTGGTAAACCGCTCATCATCCATCTCCAGCAGCTGTGCAGCTTCAGCCGGTGTCACCGCCCATACTATCGAGAAGCGCCCGTCTGCCAGCGGCAGGAAGGCCAGCGGGCCGGCATTTCGAAAACATTCATAGGCCACTTCGCCATGTGCACGCGCGCATGCAACCGATGCCACAATGCCAAAACGATTATAATCCCACCCGCGTGTTTCAATACCGGCCATGCGCCGAATCTGGCTGTTGGTGCCATCGGCACCGACCAGCAGTGCGGCACGAATCTGCTGCTCCTCGCCATCCAGACGCAAACGGAGAGTCACGCCGTCATCCCCGTTGTCCACATCCAGCACGGTGGCCGGAGAAAACAGCCGGACGGATGACGCCTCCAGCGCCTTATAGATCGGCGCCAGCAACGGCCCCATTTCAACTACGTAACCGAATTCAGACAGGGATGTCATTTCGGACACATCCAGATCAGCGCGCCCGCGATTACCGACTTCGGAGACCATAATTTGCGTGATCCGGCCGGTCTCACCCAGCTCCTGCCACACCCCCAACTTCTCCAGATGAGCGCGGGAACCGTAGTTAAGCGCAATCACACGCTCAGGGCTGACCGATTCAAATGACGGCGTACGCATCTCAACCACGGCAACCCGGTATGCCAGCCTCTCCAGCTCCAGTGCCAGCGTTGCGCCTACTGCACCACCGCCGACGATAACAATATCAAAGTCATCCCTCTGCTTCACGCACCCTCCCCGGATCATGGTCGCTTTACCCTTACTGCACGCAGCCCGATTGCAAGTCTTCACAGGCGAATTCCCTGCACGCGATAAAACAGACTTACTTTTTCTTCTTCCCTTTTTTCGGCTTGTCAGCGCTGTGTGTTTTTTCCGCTTTTTTCGCGACCCTGGCCCACTGTCTGGCTTGCTTCCCGGCCTCGTTCTCAGCGACTTTCGCTGCCTTGCGTCTATCTTTACCAGCCTGTTTCGCCGCCTTATCGGCAGCCTTCAGATCGTCGACTGCAGCCAGAACAACCGTTCCCCGAACCTCACCGAATCCGGGTACCCTGCAGAGCTTTTTAATACCGGCCTTGCGTAGCGCCTTAACCGAATCTATACCATACTCCATCAGCAGCTCCGCACTACTTTCGCCAATACCCGGAATATCTGTCAGCACATGTTTCATCACACCTCCCTCAACCGCTCGCCCGATTTCAACCCGGACAGTCACACCGCTACATTGCAATATAGTGATCCATGGACTTGCAGACCAGTAAATTCAAGTTATCCGAAGTGCACGAAGGGGCTAAGGGTGACATAGAACATAAAGGCTATCAGGATCAACATCAGCACAAACCTGAACGGGTGGGCTGCAATACCCTGCCAGAGACGTTTATGCTCCCCTTTCTGCCTCAATGCTGTCCACTCATCCCGAGCGACTCGCGCGCGCTCCTGCTGGTAGCCATCAAGCAGCACCTTTGCCTCTGCCAATTTCGAGCCATCATGCAGCCATATGCCCGGCATGGAGACACCCCAGCTACCGGAGGTCGTCTCATAAAAGGCAATATCATGCTCAGTCAGCAGCCCCCTGACATCATCTGCTTCATCATCCGGCACACCCCTTAGCTTGAACAACAACACTGCCATCATCACCTCCATCCTTTCGCGCCGCAAGACTATGGACTCATGACAAGCTGCGAAAGCACCACAACGCCAAAGAGAACCTGACCAACAGCGGCACCCCCTGCGTGACATAAAACGTCACACAATCAATCATAACGCCTCAAAATAGAGCAGCTGCACTGGCACAGCCCTTGCGACGTGTTAATGATAACGCCTATTAATGGCTAAAACAGAAGGAGATTCTATGAAGATGAACAATGAAAAAGGCTTTACCCTCATCGAGCTGATGATCGTGGTTGCCATCATCGGCATTCTGGCCGCGATTGCGATCCCGCAGTTCTCGAACTACCGCACCAAGGCATTCAATGCTGCAGCTGCAGCTGATGCCAATACCGGCGTAACAATGTTTGAAGCCTTCTATACCGACAACAACGAATACCCAGCAGCTTTGACCGTTGGCACGGGCCCGCATACACTGGCACTCTCTGGTGGTGGCTCTACTACAGGTACCACCACATGGACAATGTCTTCTGGCGTATCTACCGGATCTAGTGCAAATGGCGGCACTGCTGGCCAGAACTACAGAATCGTGAGCAAGCATACTGCCGGTGACCAGTGCTACACTGCAACCGATGCAGCTCCTAGTATTGCAACCATTACAACAGGCATCACAAAAGGCGCGGCCCCTGTTGTAACCGCCACCTGCCTGTAAGCTAACCTGTTAACAGATGAAATCGGGGTGGCCGGCATCGGCTGCCCCGTTTCCTTTGTAAATTCATAATGACTAACATCTGCTGTAGCAACCTTAGCAAGTCGTATCAGGGCATCCAATCTCTGGTAGCCACATCTCTTTGCCTGAAACAGGGCTCTGTTACCGGCCTTCTCGGCCCCAACGGCGCCGGCAAAAGCACGCTGATTAAATGCATTCTCGGTCTGGTACAAGCGGATTCCGGCAGCGTCGACATACCGGCCCATGTCCGAATCGGCTACCTGCCAGAACTGGCTCAACTCCCCCCCTCTGTAACGGCATGGCAAACCATCCGGCTGGCCCTGCAGCTGAGTAACAAATTTTCTGACAAAACAGCACCCTCTCTGCTACTCGATCGCGTCCGACTCGCCGAAAAACACTGGCACAAACCGTTACGCTCTTTCTCCAAAGGCATGCGCCAGCGTGTCGCCCTTGCCTATGCCATTGCAGGCGACCCGCAATGGCTGATTCTCGATGAGCCGATGTCAGGGCTCGATGTCATGGGGAGAAAACAGTTTCTGGAAATACTGCTGGAACTAAACAAGCAAGGCATCGGCATGCTGGTGTGCAGCCATATCGTGACGGATCTTGTGCGCCTGTGCGAGCGGGTACTGCTGATCCATCAGGGCTCCATTGTGGATGAGATCAACATCACCGAGCATAGCATGAGCGAAGCAGAAGCACTGGAGAGCAGACTGATGCAAACTGCCGAGTACAGTCATGAATAAAGCACTTGCACTGGCTGCATTCTCCCTGCGTGAAATCCTGTCAGCTCCCGCCTATAGGGCACTTATCGCTTCGACCCTGTTCATCGCGGCCGGAGCCATGGCAATATCAAACCTGTTCCTGCTGGAAAACATCAAGGTGCAACTGGACCTGCTCTGGCTTGGCATGTCACTGTTGACCACATTCTATGTGCTGGTCATTGCAGGCAGCCTTCTCGCTCAGGATTTCACCCAGGGCATTGCCTCTCTGTTTCTGCCCCATATGTCGCGCTCCACCTACCTGCGGGCAAGAGTCTTCGGCATTATCGCAGGCCTACTGCTGCTGCTGGCAGTGATGACGCTGGTTGCCACAGCCACACTGGCATGGGGACTGAATTACACCCCGACGGCTCAGGCACACGGTGTATCCTGGTGGGCTCCGCTCATGCTCAGCGGCATGACACTGCTGCAATCGCTGACAATACTCTCCATCGTGATCTTCACCTGCTCATGGGCATCGGGACTTGTCGAAATGATGCTGTTTTCTGGCGTATTTACCGGACTCGCATTCCTGCTGCCATCGGTCATGCAAACCATGACGTCTACCGAGGTCATGGCAGAAGTACCAGACTGGACCGCAGCGCTGATTCATGCAGTCGATTACCTCTTCCCCGACATGACTGGCGCCCGAATAGCGCTGGCAATCGCCCACGGCCTGCCACTGCCACCTGCAGAACTTACTTGGTTCCTGATCGCCCAGATGGGCTATATCATGTTACTTGCTGCCGCCGGCTTCCTGTTGTTTTCCCGGCGCGACTTGTGAGCAACAGGGTCCACCCCTTCACCTGGATCTGTATGGCCTTAGGCCTCTGCCTCTATGGCATGTCGCTTTTTCATCAACAAACACAAACAACAGATCGCCCCCACTTATTTACAGAGGGTTTGCCTCCTGCTGCACAAAAAGTGTTGGCCGGACCATTTGCTGGAGCGGCAGCCGACTTCAATCTGCTCGCAGTTTTCTCGATCTATGATGTGATACGAACACAATCGCGCGATCACAATGCGCTGTGGCACAAACTGCATGCACGACTGACTGCCGCACAGCAACTGGATCCCTGGTTCTGGGATGTTTACCGACTCACTACCGGCTTGATGGCCTTTCATGAGCGGGGCACATCTGCAGCCGTCGAGTTGCTAAGCAAAGGCGCCAATGCCCGCACATGGGACTGGGAGATGCCATTCATGGCAGGCTTCCTCGCACACGACTTTCTGCATGATGACAAGCGCGCTTCGGAGTTGATGAGCGAGGCAATCAAACGGCCGAATGCCCCGCCGCTGGCAGTCGGCCTGGCCTCACAATTCCTACAGGCATCTGAAGGCTCCGAAAGCAGCATCCGTTTTTTATTCTACCTAAGGGCATCCCTTCCGGCCGAATACCGTGATGTCATCAACGCCCGCATCGCACGCCTGCAGCTGGCAAAGAAAAGGGAGACACAGCCATGAAGCAGGATGAGCGGGGGTTTACGCTGATCGAGATGATGATCGTCGTCGCCATACTCGGTATACTTGCAGCCATTGCCATCGGCTCATTCAGCAGTCTGCGTCTGAATGCCTACAATGCAGCAGCTATCGAGAATGCACGACTGCTGTTCCTGTTTGAAAATAGCTTTTATGATGAACACAGGCAATTCGTGGCCATTGCCACAGCCGATATCAACGCTAGCGGCACCATCAACAAAAATGTCACCATCGATGGCGTCACTGTCAACTTCTCTGTCAGAGGGCTTTCTCCCGACATTGGCGTTGCCGCTGTGGTAGATGCCAACGGACAGACGGTCACTGTCGGTGCCCGGCACAAATCCAGCTCCAACATTGTTGCTATTGATTACGATGCCGTCTCTGCCGCCTTCCGTAAAAAAACATTTTCTGGCATATTCAGCGAGGCGAACGTGCCGCCAGCAACCGGTGCGGATGATCTGGCAAGCTGGTCCGCCTATCCATGACCTCCATGAGTAAGGTTTGCAGCAGCCTCTGGACTAGTTTCATCCCGGTCACATCCGCAACATTCCTGCTATTGTTGCTTACCCCCTTCGCCTATCCCGGTTTTTTTCCACACGACGTCAACCTGCTGCTGGCGTGCACCGCCAGCATGCTACTCTGCCTGGCCCTGCTGGTTGAGCAGAAGCGCCCCATCCCACTGCCCAAAACATTGCTGGTTATATCGCTATTACTGATAGCCACCCAACTCTGGCTCTATAGTAGTGGACAACTGATCTCGACCACGAACTGGCAACTGCAAGCCATACTCTATGCAACAGCGGTGTTACTGTTTGTGTTCGGGGGCTCTGTTTCTACCTGCGAGCTAAAACGGTTGCTTCAGCTGTACCTGCTGGCTGCCGCATTATGGTCCCTCGTCGGACTATTCGTCTGGTTAGGCGGCACACACGGGCAGCCACTGCTCATGGGCCCTGTCACCTTGGCATTGGCACCGGCCCTCAAGCTGGCCGGCCCCTTCAACCAGGGTAATATATTTGCTGGACTGATCGGGTTCGCACTACTTTTCTCCCACTGGCTGGCATGGAAAGAGAAGCATACAGGCTACTTCATTGCCACAGCATTTTTTACCGCCATGCTGTTTGATACGCTATCCAGAGGCGAATGGCTGGCATATCTACTCTGCGTCGGATGCCTGCTGTTTGCGCTTAAGCCCAACACCAGAGAAATGATGCGCTGTTTCATCTTACCCTGGCTATTGGGCCTGATGACAGGGGCACTAATCCTGCAGCTCAGTGAACCCGCTCTTGCCGAACCAAATGGCATTGCAATGCTCGCCAGCACTGCTGGCGCGACAATGGAGGCGCGCCTAATCATCTGGGCAACTGCTATCTCCATATTTATGCAGGCACCACTGACCGGCTCTGGCTGGGGACAATATGCACCCCAGTCATGGCTTGCCGCGCCGGCTGCCAGCAAACTATTAAACCACTTCGGCCTGTCGCATTACCTGGCAAGCAACTATCTCAGTGCCCATAACCTGTTTCTACACCTGATGGCTGAAGGCGGCCTTATTGTACTTTTGCCGCTACTCTGGGGCATAGGGCGGCTATTGCAGGTAACATTCCGACTGTTCAAACAACCCCACAGCATCCGTCTCTGCTTCGCACTGGCGGCCCTCTCCTTTATTCTCCAGTCGCAGGTCAACATCACATTCACCCGGCCGCTACCACTACTTCTGACCGCCCTCTTCGCCGGTATCGCCATGGCTCCGGCATTGCGGCGCAATTGTTGGAGAGTTTCCGCCAGAGGGCCGGCAATCGGCGCGATGGCCATCACCATAGCCACCTTCCTGATATGGGCCAGCCCCACCGTGATGCAGTGGTTTACTGCCGAGAGAGCACTTTACAACTTTGACATCAACAATGCCGAGAGCGCCAAGAGGCTGGCAAGCTTTGCCAACATCCCACGAGTCGGGGCCCTGCCCTCAATCTGGATAGCCTACAATGTGGCTACCACAGGCAGCCACCGCGGACTACTGCAGTGGGTGACCCCACCGCTAAGAGCCGCCACACATGATTTGCCGATTGCAACCAGTTATCAGATACTGTTTTACACACTGACCAGCAGCGGAAAATTACAGGAGGCGTGTAGCGTTGGCCGACTTATCGAAGCCCAGCACTTTCCCTGGGAACATAACGAACAAGCATATCAGGATGCCTGTAGTGGCAAAGCACCCGATCGTTATTATTTTGGCAACGGCAGTAGTTAACAAAACTTGATCCAGCCATTTATGGCAACTAAGTTGCTAATGTCCTTTACAGATCCGGACAACGGCCGGCAAAAAAAAGGAACACGACAATGACCGACAGGCAGCAGGGATTTTCCATTATCGAGATCATGACTGTCATGGTCATCATCGGCATATTAGCCGCCATCGCTATTCCATTAATGCACGGCTATCAGGTTCGCGCCAAAAATACTCAGGCTGTTTCCGATGTTTATCACCTTCTTCTATTCGAAAATCAGTTTTACGATGAGAATCATGAATATGTTTCCATTGCCCCTTCGGACAAACAGGCCAACGGCCTGATCAGCAAAAACGTCACCCTCGCCGATGGCAGCAGCGCACTGTTTGAGATCAGAACCCTGACAGCGGGTGTCCAGATCGCTGTCAATACAGATGCCGGCAATCAAACCATCGTTATAGGCGGCATTACCGCCGGCAGCAGCGATATTATTGCTCTCGACCCGGATGCGGCGGATGGTTATCACATCATCCCGTTGAGCGGCTCATTTTCTGCATCCAGCTTGCCCAATGCCACAACGGGTAAGGATTTGAGCGCCTATCCGCTATACCAGCAATAACCCTCTTACAACCCCCGGATCGCACAGCTGTAATCCGTCATCCTGCCTTGCCATATACCGCCAACCCTTGAATTAACGCCTCTCTCCCCCTATACATAGCCCATGCTAAGAATATTCTTTCTACTATTTATCACGGTACCACTGCTGGAGCTGTATCTGTTGATCGAAGTCGGCAGCGGCATTGGTGGGTTTGCCACCATTGCCCTCTGCCTGTTCACCGCTGCACTCGGTGGCCTGATCATTCGCTGGCAGGGCATGAGCACGCTGCTTGATGCTCAGAAGTCCATGGCTCGCGGTGAAATACCGGCCGACCATGGGTTTCACGGCCTGCTTCTGGCTCTGGCCGGCCTGATGCTCTTCTTACCCGGTCTGATCACCGACACAATCGGCTTTCTGCTGCTGGTGCCACCACTACGGCAGCTGATCATCAACAAATTTCTGCCTATCCAGCAGATCTCCGGACAGCAACGATCTGACATTATCGATGTGGAAGTAATCCATCACGACCAGCACATCCGTTAACCCGTTGTTAACACTTCACCGGTAACACTTGACCCTATCTTCACTACGCAGCACCTTATCATCTTTTCCAAGGAGAGTTCATGAATACAACAACCATGCAATCAACCCAACTGGCCGATGCCCGCATCGGATTTCTGGGTAAAACTTACGGCATGCTGGCGCTGTGCATTGCCGCCGGCAGCATCGGAGCCTACCTTTCCATGGGCATGAGCTTCCCGTATGAGCATCCGTTCATGATGTTGTTCATCATGATTGGCGGCATTTTCGCCGTGCAGGCAGTGCGCCATACCCCGGGCATCAATTTTGCAGCTCTGGTCGCCTTTGGCGGCATCACCGGCATGGCCATCGCTCCACTGGTTGGCATGGTTGCTGCAAAATCCCCGATGCTGGTCACGCAGGCATTCATGACAACAGCCGTTACATTTGTTGCACTCACTGGTTATACCTTTATTTCAAGACGCGACTTTTCATTCCTCAAAGGCTTTGTCTGGACCGGTCTGGTGGCTATGATCGTGCTCGGCCTGTCCAACTATTTCTTCTTTGAATCACCAATGCTGCAAATGACGCTTTCAGGTGTCGGCGTGCTGCTGTTCTCTGCATTTATCCTGTATGACACATCAAATATTTTGCGTGATTATCCGAATAATGAATACATTGCTGCAGCCCTGACACTCTATCTGGATGTATTCCTGCTCTTCCAGCATATACTCTCCCTGTTCGGCATACTCAACGACGACTAAAGTCGCCTTGCGCACTGCTTCCGATGCGGCCTGTTCTCAGGCCGCATTTGCGTTATCATAGCCCGCTCATCTCCCTGATGGGTGACGGCTATCAGCTCAACGGAGTTATTTATGTTGGATCAAGCTTTAATGGAAATTCTTGCCTGCCCGAAATGCAAGGGTGAGGTGCACTACAATGCGCAGAAGACAGCCCTTGAATGCGATGCATGCCACCTTGCATACCCTATACGCGATGACATTCCGGTGATGTTGATCGATGAGGCAACAGCGCTCGCCGACTGAGTCTGCCTCCCATGCTGCTGTTTTTGGTGAAGCTGCTTTTTTACCTGATCCGCTTTATACCGGTCAGGGTTGTCGGTGCACTGGGCGCAGGGCTTGGCCGCGTCTACTATTATATGGATCGGCGTCACCGCAAGATTGCCTTGAAAAATCTGCTGCGGGTCTATCCTGAAAAATCCGCTGACTGGCGCACCCGCACTGCTCGCGAAGCCTGTGCAGAGCTGGGACGCACCTCGCTTGAATTACCACATGTATTTCTGCGCTCCAGAGAGTTCCTGCTTTCACGTATTGAAATTTCGGGCGAGGAGCTGCTGAAGCAGGCGCTCTCCCAAAAAAAGGGCGTCATTCTGGCTGCCTGCCATCACAGCAACTGGGAACTTGGCGCCCTCAGCATCTCGATGCTGGGGTACAAGGCCAACAGTGTTTACCGCTCCATACGGCAACAGCCCATTGACCATTTTATCGTTCAGGCCCGCGGACGTTTCGGTGCAACGCTGCAGGCACGCAACAAAGGGCTACGCTGGCTACCAAGAGCCATCAAGGAGAACAGCTGTATCGGCCTGATGATCGACCAGCACCTCTCCAGCGGCCTCCCTGTCCCCTTTCTCGGTCATCTGGCCAACACCACCACGCTGCCAGCCACCATCCATAACAAGTATCATACCCCGATTATGGGCATCGCATTACAGCGCATTGGCCGCAGCTTCTCTTTTCAACTTAAATTCTGGCCCATTGATATCGATATAAAAGACAGCAATGAATCAAACCAGATGCAGCTGATCTGCGACAGCTTTGCACCGCTCATCCATGCCCGACCGGAATTATGGCTGTGGATCCACCGCCGCTGGCTCTATCTTGATGAGCAAGAGACAGCAGCCAGATGAGTAAACACAGCGCCGTATCCCGTTTCCGCTGGCAAGCAGCGCAGAAACAGGCATTGGAAAAATGGGGCCGGAAAAACCTTCAGCGGGAGCGGGAAAGAGCCGAGCGCGATCTGTTGCCGCTATTGCTGCGCTTTGCCCGTGAATATCCGAATACAGCCTCGATACTGGAAATTGGCTGCGGACCGGTCTGTGTCAGTCAGAAGCTGCCGCAAAAAAACAAAACATACCTGGATCCCCTGCTGGATGACTTCAGGCGCATGTTTCCCGGAAAATTACCAGACGGTAAATACCTGACCAGCGGCGCAGAACGTATCGATCGGCCCTCTGCCAGCTATGATCTGATCATCTGCTCCCATGCCATCTCCTGCTCCATGAACCCGGAGTTGATCATGCATGAGATGGAACGCCTGCTAAAACCGAACGGGCGCCTTATCCTGATCATGACCACACATAGCGGGCTTGAGGCCCGCCTGCACTATTATGCTGAATGTTGTGCGCCGGCGCTGTGTCATAAAACCCACCCATATTACTATTCACTGACAGGGATTCACCGTACGCTCTCCCGCCACTTCAACATCGTTCAGGAGATGACCCGCAGAACCTCTCTTGCCTGGTTTCCGCTGCTCAGGCGCGTTGAGCGCATTTTTGTCTGCGCCCTGCGTCAGGAAAGCATCAATGATGAGGCTATAGAGATCAATGAGGCCCCCGATGAGCGCTGTTAATCATATCCTGCTGATGCCGCCGAACTGGATTGGCGATGCCGTGATGGCGCAGCCGGCCATGCGCGCAATCACCGATCACTATCGCGCGCACCAGCCGTCCGTGCGCATTTCTGTTTGCGGGCGCGGTTGGTTGCAAGAGCTGCTGCCTTGGCTCAACCTGCCGCAAGCAGCTTATGCAGATAGTATCGTCAAGGCAGATGCCGCCTTCCTGTTTCCCAACTCGTTCAGGGCTGCATGGCAGTGTCGAATGGCTGGCAACCGCCACATTACAGGTTACCGTGGCCAGTGGCGCCGCCTGCTGCTCTCTACTGCCCTGAAGCACAGGCTCAGCCTCAGGTACCAGCATCACCGCGACTTTTACCTCGATATTCCCACCTCTCTGGGCATGGAGGTGACTGAGCGCCATGTCCGGCTGACAGCCCCCGCAGGCGCTATTGATAACGGGAGAGAGGCTATGCTGGCACATGGTCTTGACCCGCAACGGGTCATCGCCCTCGCCCCCGGCGCCCAGTTCGGCGCCGCAAAGTGTTACCCTGAAGCAGGTTTTGCCAGCGTATGTCACACGCTCGCGAAAGCCGGCTGGCAACCTCTTATTCTCGGCATGCCGGAAGATAAAATCACAGGTGAACGTATTCTTGCCGGTCTGCATACAGCGCACTGGAATGCCGCAGGAGAGACAACGCTTGCGCAGGCACTGGAGCTGATCGCCGCCTCTCAACTGATGTTATGCAATGACTCCGGCCTGATGCATGTAGCTGCGGGACTCGGCATCCCCACCGTTGCGCCATTCGGGGCAACCGACCCTGCACGCACATCACCCAGTGGCGAGCACGTCCGTATCCTGTTCCAGCCGGCTGCCTGCAGCCCCTGCCTGCAGCGCGAATGCCATGTCGCAGGCCATCCGTGCATGACCAATATCACTCCGCAGATGCTCAGTGATGCCTGCCTCGACTTGCTCGCCGCATGAAGGTACTGGTCGTTCGACTCTCAGCTTTCGGTGATATCATCCACTGCCTGCCTGCACTGGATGATCTGCTGATCAATCCGGATGTCAGCGAGGTCCACTGGCTGGTTGACGAGCGGTATGCTTTTGTCAGCGAGATATTCCCGGCCCGTGTACAGATTCACCGCGTTGCCCTGAAAGGGAGGAATCCGCTGCAGTCGGCGTGGCAGGTTATCCGTCGCCTCCGCGCGATCAGGTTTGATGCGGTGATTGACCTGCAGGGACTGATCAAATCATCCATGCTGGCCCGAGCCTGTGGCTCGCCGGTATATGGCATAGACAAGCGGGAGCTGCGCGAAAAGATCAGCGCCCTGCTTACTACCCCTGTACCATTTCACGCAGAAGAGAGACATGTTGTTCAGCAATATCGGCATGTTGTCGCCGAAGCCTGTCATCAGGACGCCAGCCTGCCTATACCCTACAAGCCGCCGCATATCGATCTGCAGCAGACGCACTGCTCTGCCAATGCAGACCTGCTGGCAGAACTCGGGCTGTCGCAACGCGGCTATGTTATTCTGCATACGGCTGGCGGTTGGGCCACAAAACAGCTGCCGACGGCAACCTGGCTCAACATTGCCAGGTCGTTGCCTGAGGTCGCCGCCACAGCTGTTTTCAGTTGGGGAAATGATGCCGAACGCATGCAGGCGCAATCTTTGGCAGCAGCGTGCGGTGGCTTCGCCTTGCCCGAACGCCTGAGTATGTCATCATTGTGCGCGTTACTCACCGGCGCACGCGCTGTAGTCGGCGCTGACACCGGCCTGCTGCATCTGGCTGCCGCACTGGATACGCCCACAGTTACATTCTGGGGGCCATCTGCATCTTGGCGCTCAGCGCCCATAGGAGACAAACACTGGCATGTCGAATCGAATCCGGACTGCGGCCCATGTTTCAAGCGCACATGCGATCAATTCATCTGCATGGATCGCATTCGACCCGATGCCATTGTAAAGGTATTACATGAACTCTGAACTGACATCCACCCAACGCCTGCACAAGGCACTACTGCGCGCCCGTATTCCGGCCAGCATCCTGATGGGGGCTGCCATCCTGCTGCTCGCACACCCCACCATGCAGAGCTGGGCGATTGGCCTGGCCGTAATCACACTGGGAGAGTCCCTGCGTATCTGGGCCTCCGGCTATATCCACAAGTCGGCTGAAGTCACCAGCAGCGGCCCGTACGCCATGTGCCGCCATCCGCTCTATCTGGGCCACTTCATCATCGCCACCGGCTTCTGCCTTGCCGCTGACAGCCTGGCTGCATTTATTATTGTCACGGTATCATTTCTCATCATCTATATGCCAACATGGAAGAACGAAGAGCAGAACCTGATCGCCCTGTTCGGCGATACCTATCGTGATTTCATGGCCACCCGTTTTGCCATCCTGCCGCGCTGGAGCCCTGATATGTTCAGCGGTGAATTCAGCTGGGAGATGGTAAAAAAACATCGTGAATGGAACCATGTGATGGGACTTGCCGCAGGTGCAGCCGGCATGATCGGACTCGGACTGCTGCACGGCACATGGTAAAGCAGGCTTGCCGGATCGCTCTGGCCGCACTGATTGCCATGATGCTTCCGGTCATGGCGCTAGCCGAGAAAAGTAACCCCGACTGCATACCCTATGTCGGCGAGCATATGAGTTTTGATGTCGGCTGGGAATTTATCAATGCCGGCTCCGCCACAATGGATATCACGGCAACTGCAGAGGGCTGGCAGGCAAAAACATTTGCCCGCACCAATAAAGCACTCGATCTGTTCAAAAAGGTTCGTGACTACATCACCGCTGAAGGCGTGTGTGTCAATGGCCATATGCAGAGCACTCTGTTTGATGCCAACCTGCATGAGCGTAAGTATACGGCGCAAAAAAGAACGGAATTTCTCTGGAAAGAGAATCGGGTTTCACATACCCAGCATCAGATCAGTGAATATTTTGATGTGCCGGCCGGTCATCTCAGCGTCATTGATGCCTTTCTTGCCGTACGCCAGCTAGAGCTAAAGGCCGGAGAAACTTACAAGATTCCCATCTTCGATTCCCGCGAACGCTACGAGATCGAGGTCAACATCCAGAACAAGCGGGAGACACTGCTCACCCCCTGGGGTGAAAAAGTAAGCTGTCTGCTGGTTACACCTAAATTGAAGACAGCCGGCATCTTCACCAACCGCGGTGAGATGACACTGTGGATGACCGATGACGCACGCCATATTCCGATCCAGATGATGGCCAAAATCAAGTTCGGGCGCATTTTTGCCCACCTGACGGCCTATTCGCATACCGCGCCGGTCATCGCAAACAACACCGCCACACCTATCCCTGCGAAAAATGGAAAACAACTATGAGTCTGAGCGCATTGTTTGATAAAGCCTATATCTTTCGCAAAACCTATCTGACCCGTCACTCCCGCCGCCATCACTCCCAGTTCGGAGAGGATGTCGTGCTTAACGACTGGCTGGACAAGCATGTAAAGCAGGGTCTCTACGTTGATGTCGGCTGCTACCATCCGAGTAAATTTTCCAACACATGCTTTCTGCACAAGCGCGGCTGGCACGGCATCAATATCGACATGGATGCCATCAAGGTTCGCTGCTTCGATCTGGCCCGGCCGAATGACTGCAATGTACATGCGCCGGTATCGGATAAGAAAGAGGTTGTTACCGTCTATAACTACAGCCGTTACGGGCTGGGCTCCACCATCGATCCCGAGGTAGCCGCCAATACAGATACACCTGTATACAGCAAGCAGGAGCTGGAGACCCGCACACTGACAGAGATTATTGATGCCTCCCCGTTTGCCGGTGAAACAGTCGATCTGCTGACCATCGATGCCGAAGGGCATGATTTCGCTGTCATCCGTTCACTGGATATGAACCGCTACAAACCGAAAATCCTGCTGACCGAAAGCCACCTTAAAGATATTCATGCCATCCTGGAGCAGCCGATGCATCGCTACCTCGAAGAAGCAGGCTACCAGTTATACAACTGGGTTGGCTTTACACTGATTTACGCGCTGCCGGATAATGGCCTGATCAAGGAGCGTTAAGCCGTTGAATATGCCGGCCAGCATTGCTGTTGTTATTTCAACCTATAATGCTCCTGACTTTCTGTGCCTGACGCTGGAGGGATACCGGCAGCAAACTGATCTGAATTTCAGCGTCTATATCGCCGATGACGGATCAAGCGATGAAACCCGTGCACTGATCACGCACATGCAGACTGACTTTCCTGTGCCACTGCAGCATGTCTGGCAAGCGGATGACGGTTTTCGCAAGGCCCGCATTCATAATCAGGTAATCCAGCGCATCAGCGAGCCCTATACCCTGCTCACCGATGGCGACTGCATTCCCCTGCCGGGCCTGATCGCCGCCCATCGCCGCTTTGCCCGCGATGACTGCTTTATCAGCGGCAGCCGCGTACTGCTCTCTGAGCGCAGAACCACTGCACTGTGCCGGGAGTCCTGTTTTATCACCGGTCACCCGTTTATCTGGTGGCTGAATCAACGTGCGCGCGGGCATATCAATCGCCTGCTGCCACTGCTGCTGCCATCGACACTGTCATCTCCGGGTGAGCAGTTGGATGGCATCCGCGGCTGCCACCTGTCATGTCCGACAGCTGCCCTGCTACGCATCAACGGTTTTGACGAATCGTTTGAAGGCTGGGGACGCGAGGACTCCGATCTGACCGCCCGCCTGTTGCATGCCGGTTTTCGCCGCTGCAACCTGCGCGGCACGCCTGTACTGCACCTCTGGCACGACGAGTTTTCCCGTCACCGGTTGGATGAAAATGACACCATGCTGCAGGCCTGCCTGAATGAGCGGCGCATTGAAGCCGTTTGCGGACTCAGACAACTGCAACAGCCAGATACGGTTGCTAACGGGGGACAAACAAGCGATGGCTGAAATATCGGTCTATATCATCACCTACAATGAGGCGGACAAGATCGCCGATGCGGTAAAAAGTGTACTGTGGGCCGATGAGGTCATCGTCGCCGACTCCCATAGCAGCGACCAGACAGCTGAAATCGCCGCATCCCTGGGGGCACGCGTCGTGCAACTGGATTTCGAAGGTTTCGGCAAACTGCGTAATGATGCAATTGCCGCCTGTACCCATGAGTGGATCTTCAGTGTCGATGCCGATGAGCGTTGCACACCACAAGCCGCAGAGGAGATCCGCCGCATTATAACCGATCAGACCAGTGCCGATGCGTGGTATGTGCCGCGCAAAAACTGGTTTATGGGCCGCTGGATCAAACACTGTGGCTGGTATCCGGACTACCGCCAGCCGCAGCTGTTCCGCAAGGGCGCGCTGAGCTTCGAGCAGGCGGATCAGGTACATGAGCGCTATCATGTGCACGGCAGCATTGGCCATATGCAAACACCGATCTGGCAGTTCCCGTTTAAAAACATGGCGCAGGCACTGGACAAGGCGAATCGCTACTCCACGCTTGGCGTCGACCGCCTCGAAACCCGTGGGGTGAGCGCCAGCATGGGAAAAGCAGTGCTGCGCGGCCTGTGGTCTTTTTTCCGCATCTATATTCTGAAGCTGGGGCTGTTGGATGGTTGGGCCGGTTTTGTTATCGCGTTCAGTAATCTGGAAGGTGTTTTCTACCGCTACGCCAAGTTGTGCGAGCGCAAGCAGCGCTGGGATGAGCCGCCAGGTCGTGAATAAGCCACTTAATCTGCTCTATATTGTACGCCGATTTGGCCCGGTTGGCGGCATGGAGCGTTATGTCTGGGAGTTGGCCCGCGAAATGGCGGAGATGGGACATAAGGTCAGTGTACTGTGTGAAGCGATTCACGCCGATCTGCCGCCCTCCGGCGTGACCTGTATTGAACTGGGCAGCCTTCGCCCCAAACCGCGCTGGCTGGCCCACCTGCGTTTCTCGCACAGGGTTTCACAGTGGGTTGCCGCCCATCCGGAGAGCACCCGCATTATCCATAGCCATGAGCGTACAGCCGTTCATCATGCAACCACCTTCCACGGCCCGCCATTTGCATCGGTACGTGACAAACCCCTGTGGAAACGCTGCTCGCCGCGCATCTATGCCAATCTGTGGCTGGAGCATCGTGAAGTGTGCGGCAGACAGGTAGAGGCCGTCATTCCCAATTCATCCATGATCGGCAGTGCACTGAACCACTATTACCCCTGTATCGGCTCCCGCATGACTGCCCCGATAGCGCCCGGCGTCGGCAAGATTCCCGTGCGGGCGGCGCACACACCGGATATGGATGGCGGCATCATCGGTTTTGTCGGCAAGGAGTGGCAACGTAAAGGGCTGGATCTGGCTGTTGCCATAGTAAAAAAACTGCGCGAGAAGCGACCGAACCTGCAATTTGTTGTTGCCGGCCCGAAGCCGGCAGATATCGAGCACCTGTTTACCGGCTGGAATGACGGCTATCAACTGCTGGGTGAAACAGACAGCACACCGCTCTATGCCGGCTTCGATCTGCTACTGCATCCGGCGCGCCAGGAGCCATATGGCATGGTGATAGCCGAAGCACGTGCCGCAGCAGTACCTGTGCTGGTATCAGATGCCTGCGGCATCGCCCCTGAACTGGAAGCTGAAGCAGTCTTGCCGATGAGTGCCGGAATCGATAGCTGGACCGCCGCCTGTATGACCCTGCTAAAGAGCCAGCGAGAGCCGGAAATTCGCAGCTGGCGCGCGGTTGCCGAAGAACAGGTGCGCTGCTACCGCCAGCTTACACCCGCCACCGACTGATCATTACGTTTCATCCGCCTTCCAGCGCCGGCTTAACCCGTTCATCACAGCCTGATGCAGCAGATAGATCCATTCCCCGACATAGGAAAACAGCTTGGGCATACGATCAGACTCGGCCCTTTTCGACAGATAGAGACCGGCCGACAGCAGCATGGCCTGTCCCAGCCACATCGACCACGCTGGGAACTCGCCCTGACTGACCTGACGATGCAACAGCAACTGCACATTATATACGACAACCAGCAGGGCGATGCCTGCGACCATCGAACCTGCCTTACCGGATCGCTTCTGCGTCAGCGATAAGGGCAGGGCAAAGAAAAACAGGATCAGCACCGTTGTCGGCAGCAGTAGCCGGCGATGCCATTCGGCAATGGTTGCCCCATCCTCAGAGCTCTGCATGGCCTGCCATAGCTCATGCACGGTCATCATCGTCACATGGTCACCCGATTGCAGCGCTTTTCTGCTGCCACCCGGCAGCGGAATGCTGACCTGATAACGGTCGAAGGCGAGCATGCGCTGATCATCTCCCTCACCCTCCAGACGCACCCCGTCATGCAACTTCAGTAACAGGTATTCGCCACCCATATCAAAGCGCGCTGACTTGGCCGTATAAACCACCGATACGCCGTCACGATGATCTTCAAGAACCAGCCCGTGATAGGTACCATCATCATCTGCGCCATCCACATAGACGGTAAGACCGTCCAGGCCGTGTGTAAATCGCTGTGGGGCAAAGCTGATACCCCCCCCTTTCATAGCGTATATTTTGACCAGTATATTATTAAATCCCAACTGTCCTTGCGGCAGCAACACCATCGAAGTGTAACTCAATCCCATCCACAGGACTGCAGCCACCACAAAAAATACGCGGAACATACGCCTGTAGGATAAACCCGATGCCCGCAACGCATCCATCTCACTGCTCTGTTGCAGGCCGGCTATCGTATTCTGCAGTGACAGGAAAAAAGCCATCGGTACGGTCAGCAATAAAAAATAGGGCATCGTCAATACCAGTAACTCGGCAATCAACGCCCATGCCTCGGCACTCTCAGAAACCGTACCCAGTAACTTCAATGCCCGCCCGAGCAACATGACGGCCAGCACCAAAAACAGCCCTCCCATAAATGGGCCCAACCACAAGCGCAACATATAGCGATCAAGTATCATGTTGCAATATCACCTCAGGTATCCTCATCCTGCAACACTAGGGCCTATGAACTCGAATGAAAATCTTCGGAGAGCCCATCCCCATGACGGCTGCTCGTGGATATTGATATTAGGCGTATTGTCACTGACTACGGGCCTGAGGTATTTATCGAGGAGAATGGCAAGCACCATGTCGCACTTTTCCCTTAAGCGGTGATACGACCTCTATAGCATATTGCAACGGCATCAAGACCTGCTCGTGTACCTGTCTTCCTTTCAACTATTACTTTTGGACGCATTGCAGCAGCAGTTGCCAGCTAATATATTGCTACTTGCATGCGAAGCGAGGTAAGAACCCATGGCTGAACGGAGTGAGTTACTTCGCCTCTACATTTTTTCTGTCATGACCTCAGAAAACCATACTACCGTCATGAATGTACACATATTCCACGTGTACACCCATCTCCTCAGCGGTCAGGAAGATCATCGGAGAAAAATAAAGCAGTGAGCAAAACAGATGCGAATGCTGCTCTGTGAAATCACACACAGGCAGGTACGTTCTTCCGGTGAAGCTCAGCGACTGTTGCTTGCTTGACGGTAAGAAGCCTACCTTTATGATGTCTGCTGAATACTTACATTTGAGCAAGGATATATATTAATGGCGGACGTGGCTTCATCGAATATTCGGGTTTCTATTGTGATTCCAGTGTATCGAAGTGAAAACATTTTACCCACCCTGGTTGAGAAGATCCATGCTGCGATGATCAATAGCAATATGTCCGATCAATTTGAACTGTTGTTGGTTAATGACTGTAGCCCTGATAACAGCTGGGCAGTAATCTGCAGCATGGCTGATAAGTATCAGTTCATAAAAGGTATTTCTCTTCGCCGGAATTTTGGCCAACATAATGCAACAATGGCCGGACTAAACCATATATCAGGCGACATTGTGGTTATCATGGATGATGATATGCAGCATCCTCCTGAGGCAATAAGTGATATGGTCGCAGCCATCTCTGGTGGCTTTGATGTTTGCTATACCCGCTACATTAATCGTAAACACCCGTCCTGGAAGAAACTGGGCAGCCAGTTTAACGATTGGGCATCATCAAAATTCCTGGGCAAACCCAAAGGTTTATACCTCTCATCATTTAAAGCGATGCAAAAAGAAGTGGTCATGGAGGTGATTAAATACGATGGCCCATACGCCTATGTAGATGGCCTTATTCTGGATGTCACCCGCTCAATTACAGCTATTGATATCCAACATCAGGTACGTTTTGAGGGTGAAGGGAACTACAATCTGTTCAGTTCCATTTCCCTGTGGATGAAAATGGCAACCAGCTTTTCGGTTTCTCCTCTGCGTTTCGCCTCTTTTATGGGCTTTGGTATCTCGTTGTTCAGTATCATCATGATAGGCATCATTTTTATCCAGAAAATGATACATCCTGAAATGGCGGCCGGGTGGGCATCACTGATCGCGACGATTCTGTTTATTGGCGGTGTGCAAACACTCTGCATCGGCATGATCGGAGAGTACCTTGGCCGAACTTACCTGAAACTCAATGGCAAACCTCAATATACAGTCGGTGCATTAACCTGGAAAAGAAAGCAACTTGATGTTGTCTAAAACCATACTCGGGCGCCTCTCATTGAATTCGAGACCTTCATCATGGTAGATTCCCTGCATCCTTTAAATGGCAAAGGTCTATCCTTCTAATGCATCCATGAGCCCAGACAACCTGACATTAAAACCCAAACTGCTTGAATTTCTGGATCAGATTCCATTTGATGCTATTGCTCTGCAGGTCGCCTCCACCACCAGTCAACCTGCCAGTAAAATTTCGGCACTGCTGGACACCTATGCCAACGAGAGTCTTGTTTCACTTGATCTTGTAGCCAACAGGCTTGAAGCAGCCGAGCGCATTCTGGAAGTTGGCGCCGGCCTCTGCCTGTTAAGTCTGTTTCTGAAACAACAGGGATATCCAGTAATTGCTCTGGAACCAGCGCTTGGCGGCTACGGTCTTTTTGACCAGACCAAAGACGCCATTCGAGAGCACTTCTCCAACATAAGTCTTGAGGTACTTACCGCTCCGGCTCAGGAGTTGACTGTAAATGAACACGGAAGTTTTGACCTGATCTTCAGCAACAACGTCATGGAACATATTCCTGACTGGGCATCTGCAATCAGCGCCATGGCTTCTGTATTATCTAAAGATGGAAAGATGGTGCATGCATGCCCCAATTACACGGTACCTTATGAACCACATTATGGTATCCCTGTATTCCGCCATTTTCGTACACTGAGCGCACGTCTGTTTCTTCCTGATGATGCCGACACTGAAATATGGGACTCGCTGAATTTTATCACTTGCAGGCAGATTAAACATTTCTGCCGCACCCAAAACCTCACATGTGACTTCGAAAAAAGTCTGTTGTACAAAGCATTCAAACGGGTTCACGAAGACCCTGTTTTCCAGAAGCGGCATCAAGGTATAATCTCCGCAGTTGCCAATCTGGCGGTCAAAACACCTTTCAGGCAATTGATTCGCAATATTCCGGCAAGCCTGTCAACACCGATGATTTTTGAGATCCGTCACTCCGGAGTTATGTAATGGCACAGATCACCAGCGGCATCCGCAGCATCCTCTCGCATCCGGCCATGTACAATTTCACGCAGAACTTTCTCGGTGTCAGAAAAGCCCGGAAAATTCTCACTACTCAATATTTTCCCAAACGCGAAGGGTTAAGAGTTCTTGATATTGGCTGTGGAACAGCTGAAATTCTCGAGTTCCTGCCTGATGATGTTCATTACGTCGGTTTCGATGCATCCAGTGAATATATTGATCAGGCCAAGAGACGTTTCGGACACAGAGGTGAATTTTTCGCCGATCTGGTAAACAGTGCTCATCTTGATCATTTGGGTAAATTTGACGTGGTTCTTGCCTTTGGTGTATTGCACCATCTGGATGAACATGAAGCAACAACGTTGTTCGATTTAGCCTATCAGGCGCTGGACCAGAACGGCACTGTGATTACAGTAGATCCCTGTTTCACGCCAAAACAGTCAGCTATCGCCCGTTGGCTGATTGAGCATGATCGCGGTCAAAATGTTAGAAATGAGAGCGGCTATCAAAAGCTGGCTAAAAATAACTTCCCTTTCACTTCCAGCACACCACGACACGATCTATTACGTGTTCCCTACACCTATTTGATTATGAGCTGCAAAACAGGATGAAGGGATCATATCACTCAAATAGTTTCTCAATATCAGCGCCATTGATCACCCATCCAATGCCCTGCATGACAAAATCACTATGACTATTAAATCTTTAAAAATACTCACGCTACTTGCCGCTGTAGCCATGTTTCTTCCACTTCCGGTTATGCAATATGTAGCTGAAGAGAGTTACTATGCATTGGGCGCCTATGAAATATTCGTAGATGAACACTGGTGGCATCAATCTGTTTTTGGTTTGGCATGGCCCAAGACACCATTGTATAACTGGATGATTATCTGCGTAGCTCAAGTGATCGGCTGGTCACACCTTGAAATTGCCACCCGCATTGTATCAGTTTCTGCCACACTGGGGTCGGCTGCTGTCGTCTACTTCATGGCCCGAAAATTATTCCCGGAACAGCGTAATGTACCCTGGCTTGGCGCCCTGATCTACCTCACCATGGGTGAAGTTTTTTTCTGGTACGGATGGCTGGGATATGCCGATGCGACATTTGGCTTCTTTATTTTTGCCGCCATATCCAGTCTCTGGATTGCAATTGAAGAGAAACAGGTCAAGTGGCTGCTGATTTCCCTGGTACTAATTTCACTGGCATTCCTGACTAAAAATATCAGCTGCTATGTTATGTATCTATCCGCAGGGCTGGTTCTGATCTGGCGCTATCAGCGTTGGAATCTTCTATTCAATTTATTTTATATTCTGCCCGTGCTTGCCAGCTTCACATTACCGTGGATTTATCAAAATCTTATTCTTGCTGGTGGCGCCAATACCAGCGTTGCCATTGGCGATGCGATGCGCAATTTTCTTGGCTACAGTCTACTAAGTTATCTTAACCACTGGATTAGTTACCCGCTGCTATTCCTTGGCCGTGCATTTCCTGTAACCCTGATCCTGATCTGGCTATATTTCAAGGAAAAGCAACGCTATGTATTGCACCGGGATCTCGTGACCATTCTCTATATCCTGCTGCTCTGTCTACTTCCTTTCTGGCTATCTGCCGCAGGTACTGCCCGTTATCTGATACCGTTCTACGGTCTGCTGGCACTGGTCATTACAGGACTGACTCTGCAATTGAATCTCAAGCAGTTAGCCCTGGTATCCAAGGTCATCATCATCGTTATCCTCATGAAAATACCCTACAGTTTTGCGGTTCTCCCCTATATCAAGGATTGGAGACCAGAGCGTGACATTCGGGCAGTAGTTGAGGATATTATGCAGTTCACAGATGGGAAAAATCTACGTACAATGAACGACGTCTCCACTGGGCTGAGTATTGGTGCCTACATTAATGTCCGCACTCCGCCTGATCAGTTTGTTCACTGGTATGATGGTAAAGAGCGTCAGGTATACATATTGAGTGAGGTGGAAGACCCGAAGCTAGGTGAATTAATTAAGCATTGGCGTCTTCAGGGAAACGAAACATATCTGTACTGGAAACCTTAACAATGAGGGTTAAAAACATATGATTCTGGTCATTGGCGACATCATTGTAGATGAATTTATCTGGGGCGATGTCACGCGCATCTCGCCTGAAGCACCGGTGCCGGTTGTATCGGTCGAGCGCATTGATCGCAGGCTGGGCGGATCGGCCAATGTTGTGCGTAACCTGCACGCTCTGGATACCCCTTCCGCCATGTTCGGACTGGTCGGCGATGATGAGCCGGGCCGCTGGGTACATCAGCGCCTAGCCGAGCTGGATTCCGATGACCGCGGTGTGATCACGAAAACCAATGACAGGCCGACCGCTATCAAAACGCGTATTATCGCACGCCATCAGCAGGTCGTGCGCTACGACCGCGAATGGACTACGCCCGCTCAAGCAACAACGCATCAGGCCCTGCTTACCAGCCTGGATGCGTTGCAGGAAAATGCCTCCGCCACCATCCTTTCTGACTATGGCAAGGGTGTACTGACCCCGGATTTTATCCGCGTCCTGATCAGTCGATTAAAGGGCGGCATTATCGCTGTCGATCCGAAACCGGAACACACCGACGCCTACCGCGGTGCTACTCTGATCACACCGAATCTGATGGAAGCTGCCGCCATGGCCGGCATGGCCGTGCGTAATGACGATGACCATGTAGAGGCCATCGCAAAGGTGCTGCATGAGCGGCTTGAGCTGCAATATGTACTGATCACCCGCTCGGAAAAGGGCATGACCCTGTTTGACGGCATAGCGCATCACCATATCCCGACCGCTGCCCGCGATGTCTTTGATGTCACCGGCGCCGGTGATACCGTTATCGCAGCCTTCACCACCTGTCTGGCGCGCGGCGATGATGCGCTGACAGCGGCAACACTGGCCAATCACGCGGCAGGTGTAGTGGTCGGCAAACTGGGTACGGCAACGGCCAACTGGGCCGAGATCCAGGCACACTAGGTTGGCTATGAAGATCGCTATCGGTATCCCCGCCCGTATGGGCTCCACCCGTTTCCCCGGCAAACCGCTGGCGCTGCTTGCTGGCAGACCGATGATTATCCATGTCATTGAAAAAGCACAGGCGGCCGATCTCGGGCCGGTATTTGTTGCTACCGATGATGAGCGCATTGCCGAGGTAGCCAGAACAACCGGCGTCATGGTCTGCATGACCGCGCCCGAACATGCCAGCGGCAGCGACCGGCTGGCTGAAGCGGTACGCGCTATGGATTGCGATGTCGTCATCAATGTACAGGGCGATGAGCCGCTGATTGATCCGGCGGCGATCCGCGCTGTGGTGCAGCCGTTCAATGAGGATGCCTACCTGCCGATGGCTACACTGGCGCATCCGCTACGCAATCCGGACGATCTCTATGACGCCAATGTCGTCAAGCTGGTTACCAATGCCAGGGGGCGCGCCATGTATTTCAGCCGCGCCTCTATACCCTTTCCCCGCTCAGGATCCTCCAATGCGCTGCAGCATGTCGGGCTATATGCCTACCGCAAAGAGTTCCTGCTGATCTACCCCACACTCTCGCCGTGTGAGGCGGAACAGATCGAGCAACTCGAGCAACTGCGCGTATTGCATCACGGATATGCTATTGCAGTTACTGTCGGTGATTTCCACTGTATCGGCGTCGATACCCCGGCTGATCTGGCTCGCGCCGAGAAACTGATGTGCGGCTCCTGAAATCAGGGAGTCCTGTGAATGCTGGTGACGGGCAGTGATACGGCGGCTAATTGATCGCCGGGAATCATAACGGCCATGCAAACAAAACGATTTCATTCTATGATTTGTCAAAAACGTGAAAGAGAAACATGCAGGCAAACTGTGACTTCATTGTTCCAGTAATCAGGAGGCAGCTGTGAGTATCAAACGCGTAGGCATATTAACCGGTGGTGGTGACTGTTCGGGACTCAATGCCGTGATTCGTGCGGTAACACGCGCTGCTGTTTTTGGTCATGGGGCCACGGTAATCGGTATCGAGAAAGGCTTTGATGGGTTGGTCTTCAACCGCACAACCGAGCTGACAGTTCACAACACACGCAACATCCTGACACTTGGCGGTACCATGCTCGGCACGACGAACAAGGGCAATCCGTTTGAGTGGCGCGAGATGAGTCCTGACCACTCGATCAGTATCCATAACTATGCTGACAGGGCGGTCGACACCGTCCGTAAACTGGGTCTGGATTGCCTGTTTATCGTCGGTGGCGAAGGTACACTGGAGATCGGTTATCGCCTGTTCGAGTTGGGGATTCCGGTCATCGGCATTCCCAAAACCATCGATAATGATCTGGACAAAACCGACTATACCTTCGGTTTTCAGACAGCAGTTCAGGTTGCATGCGATGCGCTGGATCGACTCTACACCACAGGTGAAAGCCATCAGCGGGTCATGATCCTTGAGGTGATGGGGCGCAGTGCCGGGTGGATAGCCATGGAGGCCGGCATTTCAGGGGGCGCACACATCATCCTGATTCCGGAGATACCGTATGATATCGAAAGTGTGGTCCACTGCATCCGGCAGCGGGCAAGAAATGGTAGCCCGTTCAGCATCATTGTTATTGCTGAAGGGGCCAAAGCGATCGGCGGTGATGTCATTGTGCAGGAGGCGGCATCGACCCGGTTACAGGGGGTTCCACAACTCGGAGGCGTCGGTTTCCACCTGGCTACTGAAATCAGAAAACAGATCGATCTTGAGGTGCGCTGCACAGTACTCGGGCACATCCAGCGCGGTGGCTCCCCCACCGCTTTTGACCGCATCCTCGGAACTCGGCTCGGCAGCCATGCTGTCCAAGCTGCTGCAGAGGGGAAATTCGGCAACATGGTTAGTCTGAACACGCCGGACATCACACTGGTTCCGCTAAAAGAGCTGGCAGGTGTTGTCCGCCATGTCCCGATGGATTCGCAACTGATCCGCTGTGCCGAATCTATCGGCATCAATCTCGGGCGCATTCCTGCCGGGCAGGAGATGACCAGATTCGACAACAACGAGTAGCCGCCGCCACACTAAACGCCCGCAGATGCCGATAGGCCTCAAAGCTACTCAGCAGCAGCTAAACCACTCCTGTTCAGGTGCCTGCCGTTTCATCCTTGATCATACCATCCAGATAGCGGATCACCTGATTTCGCCCGCTGTCCTTGGCAACATAGAGTGCTGTATCGGCCAGATGGACACAGGCATCGAATGCATCCGAGTCACCCGGAAAGATAGCTACACCGATTGAGAGCGTTTTGGAAAAGTTAACACCATCGCTGGTGAACACATGCTCTTCCAGCTTGTAACGAATGCGCTCGGCAATCTCCATCGTTTTCTTCTCATCCGCATCGGTAATGATCACCAGAAACTCTTCACCACCGTAACGGATCACATAATCGGATGGCCGTACAGCCTTATCGAGAATATTGGCTGTAGCAATCAATACCGTGTCACCAACTTTATGCCCGTAGGTATCATTGGTATCCTTGAAGTGATCCACATCGCACATCAGCAGGGCCGTCTGCTTTTTACTGCGCTCGGCCGCAGCGATCAGGCGCGGCTTGAACTGATCCAGAAAGCGGCGATTATACAGATCGGTCATCGGATCCTTTAATGTGGAGGCATGCAACATTTCCATCAGCCGCTTGGATTCGATCACCGGGGAGGCTTCGCTGAAATAGGTGCGGATATAAGGCAGCTTCTTCTGTATCTCTTCTATCTCATCATTTTCAAAAATGACCTGCAGTACCACGCCGATGCGTCCCCCCTGCATCAGCGGCGTGCAGAAGTGATTCAGATGAATACCCGCTTTGGCACACACCCGGTTACCGGCAAATGATGTGCAGATGACCTCGTCATCACCCGAGCTCACATCGTGAGCCGTTCTGCAGGCGCGGCAGGCTGAAGCATCCACGGTTATTTCGGGTTCACACCACAGTTCAACGCCCTCGGTAAGCCCATGCGCATAGATCATCTTCATCAACTGTTTATCGTGATTCACTTCGTAGAGCGAAAAGCGTTTCACCTGGAAATGATCGGCCAGTGCATGAAAGATACGCTCATACACATCATTCAGGTTTCGATCTTCCTCAATCGTTTGCTTGAAACGCACGGCGGCCACCATGGTTTTTACCGAATTCACTGTGCGGATCAGCAGGTTTTCATCGGCTCCGCCAACATTATGCGTCTCCATCGACTCCACTTCCCTGATAATCGTACCAAAGCTCTGCTCCAGCGTCTCCATCAGGTGGTTGGTCTGGGTAGCAACCTGGCCCAGTTCATCATTGCGGCCTTCATCCATACGCTCGCTGAATTTGCCCTCCTTGGCATGCGCAACCACATCACGCATGGCCGTGGCCGTGGCAACAATCGGATTCAAGAGCTGGCGCAGGATATAGCCGAGCATGGCTGCAAAAATCAGAAATGCAGCGATAAGCACATAGGTCGTAGTCATCGCATCGGCCCGCTGCTGGGTAAGATCCAGTTCAATATTGACCAGTCCGAGCAGCGTGCCCTCATTCACACTATGACACTGAATACATGCCTTCTCGGCATAGTATGGGGTGATGTACTGATACTTCACACCTCCGTCTGTCTCGATAAGACGATCTGTTGACGTGCCTGTTTTCAGGGCCGCCCTCTCCGCATCGTTCGGCTCATGCTTGCCCGCACCAAACTGATCGGCTGTTGCCTGAGCGCGCACAATACGGATTCCATAAAGATCGGGGATATGCGTACTGATATGTTTTTCCAGCTTTTCATGATCGTAGTCGCCGGCAAGAAAACTGATCAGCAGCTCATTGCGGGCCAGCTCCGATGCCAGAGCCCCGTGCTCCTTTTCATTGTCCAGCGATGTAAAACGAAACGAGATCAGGGATATACCGACCAACATAACCACCATGGCCACGGTGGAGAGTACAATCAATAACGATACTTTAGCTCGAATGCGCATAACGGATCCCCAGATGATTCATCATTTGAGATCCGAGCATAAGTGGGGCCACTTTTTTCCTGTAAGCGCAACACAACCGTGAATCTGTCAGATGCTCACCCGCGGGGAAAGTTGTTCGCTAGTGATCGCCATTTCAATATTGCAGAGATGAGAATACTGACCGACTAAACCGATTATTTGGGTACGGTGTAGTTAAGCGTATTTTTACTGCATCGACGCCGATACCCCAGCCTGGCCAACTCGCCTGAGCCTAGGAGTTGATAGCAGGCTCATGGATCAGCGGGTTGCTCACCGACTTATTCCGGTAGAGTAAGGATGTGGCGCGGTGGTCTAAGGTCCAAGCCTATCTGTTGCCGCCCCTTTCGTCTGGCGGTGTCTCAATAGCCGTACCATCACTTCCGTTTCCACACCCTCCTCATCGAACCGGACTTGCGGATCTCCCGCATCCGGCTCTCGGACAAAACATCACGCCTTCGCCCACGGCACGTCGTGCCCCATTCAAGACAGACGAACGAGATTTAACTTCTCGTAGAGGTATGAGGCCGGATAAGCTCCATATCTGCTGCTTCTGATCTTGTGTTTGATGCACAACCACCGGCGCAGCCGCACAGCAGTGTAGGAATTGATTGCCCGATAAGCTTTGTTGACGGTTCCCACTCGAAAGTAGTTCGCCCATCCGCTCAGCTTACGGTTGATCGTCCTCACCAGCTCTGTGGCCTCTTGCCAGGTTGTCGCTTGTTCGGTCAGCTCATGGATACTGCTAACCATGCGCTGAATGCTCTTCTTCGACGGCCGGTAGCCAATACGAGATTGACCCGTGCGCGCCGAATACATCCGCCCAAACGTATAACCCAGAAAATCGAACTCACCTTCAGGCACCTTACAGATTCGCGTTTTCTCCTCGTTAACCGTGAGCTTCAGCTTGCCCATGATCTCACCATTCTCAGCATGGCCTCATCGGCCTTGCCTCGCCTGCACAAGATCACCAGATCATCTGCATAGGTCACGATCCGACTGCCAAGGCTTCGCTCCAGCCCGAGCTTCTTCCATGCCAACACGAACCGGCGCATGTACAGATTGGCCAGAAGTGGTGAAATGGGAGAACCCTGAGGAATGCCACACCGGCTGTTTTTTGGCCTCCGTAGTACGTGTCTTCCGCCCTCTCTTATCGCTAACTTCAACAGCACATTCCAGCCATAGCTTGATCAGATGTAACACACGCCGATCAACAATACGGCGTGCCACTGACTTCAGCAGTTCGGCATGGGGAATGCTCCCGAAGTAGTCCGACAGATCAGCGTCAACGACGTCCGGATGACCGTTGAACAGCACTTCTTCCACCTCCGTCACAGCCTGTTGGGCATTGCGGCCCGAACGGTAGGCGTATAACTCGGATGGAAGGTCGGCTTCGAAGATCGGTTCCAGCACCAGCATCGCTGCTGTCATGCAGACCCGATCACGCAGGGTTGAAATGCCCAGTGGCCTTAGCTTGCCATTGGACTTGGGGATAAACACTCGTCTGATAGGAGCCGGTTGATAAGTCTCCTCTCTAAGCGCAAGCGCCAGTTCACCAAGCCACCGCGCTCGCCCGTACGCCTCGACGTCCGCGAAATCCTGCCGGTCTACGCCCGGCGCCCCTTTATTGGAGCGACACTTGGCATAGGCATGCGCCAGAATATCTTCGCGGTAAATCTTGTCGTACAGAGCATAGAAGCGGAAGTCAGGTGCTGCCTTCGCTTTCGCGTGTAACGCCATCTGTAGTCTCTGAACATGTTTTGGAGTTAGTAGGTTGCCCAATCTCCCATCCTTTTCTACGTATTGCGTCTGTCTTGAACCAAGGCTCCTTCCCTCCACCGGCATTACCCGGCTTCTCCGGTACTACGAGCCTCTCCGCCACCCCAAAGCGCCCGGAACATCCCTCACGGGTTTCCGGTTGGTCATCCCTGACCACGATAAGGGGCTTCCCGTGTTGCCTGCGATTCCCTTGTGTACATGCTGTCGCCACTACCCCGGCACAGCGTCTGGCTGCTTACTTTGCTCGCTTCACCAGACGTATCAGCCTTCCCCGCATTGGCGGGCGGGTCGGCCTGTGCATCGTCCTTTTCGAGGATTGCTCAGCGTTCACTCACGTTACGGCCTGCACACTCGCCAAGTCACCTATGTGACCTTCTACACCAGAGGCTTCAGCCATTTCGTTACCTCCATGACTGCTCCGATTGCTTCCGGCTGGAGCAAAAGTTGCCGGGTGGGATTTTCACCCACTGGGATATCGCCGCCTTTCCACGGCGCACGCCACAAGCGGCCATTCGCTCGAGTGCTGTATGGAGCAGGCTTATCAAATTCATCGAGGAATATACCCGAAACAAATACAGCCTTCGAGCCTTTATAGTTAGTGCTTTCTACTCGGATGGAGTCAGGGTAGCAAACGTGTGAATAAAGGGGAAAGACATGCAGCATGACGTAACACAACCAGCCAAAAAACAACAAGAGCCAGCGAAAATCAAGTGGCAAGTACCCCAAATAGTCCAGTTGCACGCAAGGTCCACTAGCGCGAAGTCTAACAGCCCCAACGAGTACACCGCGTCAGGCGGATATCCGGTGGGTCCTTCTTAGGCTCTCACGCCCAGCCTCACCCGGTTATCGGGCATCTTTTGCACGCGGTTCAGCCATCCCCAACAGCCGGCGGCCGTTAAGAGGGGATGGTCATTCTATATCGGAAGAGCTTTGCGAAATTCCAAGGATACAACACCTATCTCTGAGTGGCTGCTTTTGGCCTATTCTGTTGAAAAACTCGGTTTTTGTTAGTGCCTGTTTTCCACATGACCTTGGGTTTTCATATTGATTCTAATCCGCATGGTTATTTTCTAAATTCATGCATTGGTTTTTTTTGCCTTATTGGCCTTTATGCATGTCGCATTACTGTTTTCGTTGTTATTAGGGCACACCATTGAGCCATTCTTCGGAGATTCTGGGCTGTAGCAGCCAACAAAAACTCATCTTGTGCACCACTTAACCCCCGCAGACGCAGGCGATCCAGCTTCAGAATGCGTTTGAGGTGTGCAAACAGCATCTCCACCTTTTTCCGATCCTTTCTGGATTGTTTATATGCATCTGTTTTGGCAATTGCCCTTGCAATATCACGGAATGGCTCGTGAATACTGCGTGGTATTTTTCGGCAAGGTGTGTTTGGACAGCACCTAGCCTTCAACGGACATACACGGCACTCCAGATTTTTCGAGCGATAAAGAATGTTACTATCCATAGTGGTCCGGCCTGTCGTATGCAGGTGTTTTCCCTCTGGGCATGTATAACGGTTTTTCTCTGCATCAAAAGCAAAAGCTGAACGACTGAGTATACCATTGTTGCGTTCCGCCATGTCCCACACCGGCACATGTGGCTCTATCTTCTTCTCATCAACCATCCATGAAAGCATAGGGGCCGCTCCGTAAGCCGTATCACCAACCAGACGATGTGGCTTCATATCAAATCGCTCTTCAACCCGGTCAATCATCACCTTAGTTGAATTGACCTCATCACTGCGGTTTGCAGGCGTAGCTTCCACATCAACGATAATCCCAGCCTCAAGGTCGATCAGATAATTGGTGGAGTAGGCAAAGAATGCGGGGCCGCCTGGGGCGGCGGTCCAGCGTGTTGCCGGATCAGTCAGGGAGACTCTCTTTGGCTGTTTGGCAACCGGATTCTCTTCTTCAAGTGCAGTCAGGTACTCTTTCACAGCTCTTGTTGCTCTCACCTCATCCTTCCAGTTGATCGGTTCATCACCAGGAAGGCTGCGATCCCTGCTCGCATCAGATTTGATGATACTTGCATCAACAGCGAAACCTTCGCCACTGACCAACCCTTCGCCCATACATTGCTTTAACACGATTTCGAACAGGTGACGGAAAGCTTCGCTTTCCCGAAACCGGCCATGCCGGTTTTTGGAAAAGGTAGAGTGATCAGGAACCTGGTCCTCTAGACCAAGGCGGCAGAACCAGCGGTACGCCAAGTTCAGGTGAACTTCTTCGCATAAGCGGCGCTCAGAGCGAATACCTAAGCTGTAGCCAATAATCAGCATGCGAATCATCAGTTCAGGATCAATCGACGGTCTTCCCGTATGGCTATAAAAATCAGCGAGATGTTGGCGCAATTCGCTTAAATCAAGATAGCTGTCGATGCCACGAAGCAGGTGATTCTGAGGAATGTGATCTTCAAGATTGAAAGAGTAAAACAGCTTTTCCTGGCTACTTGATTGTCGACCCATCATCGCAATCACCTCCACCTTTTAGTGGCTTTAGTTTACCATGAAAAATAACAGATTTCGACCGAGTTTTTCAACAGAATAGGCCGCAAACGGTCATCACATTGAAGCCTTCGCTTTTGACAGCACAATGCCGTCTTCATCGGCATAGAGATATTCGCCCGGATTAAAGACCACGCCGGCAAAGGAGAGCGGGATATCTCGCACACCCTGATTGCGCTTGATGGTCTTGCGCGGGATCGTCGCCAGCGCCTTCACGCCGATATCCACCTTCGCCACATCGGCCGAATCACGGATACAGCCGTTGATCACCACCCCTTCCCAACCATTGAATGCGCCGAGGGCGGCCATCACATCGCCCATCATCGCACAGCGCAGTGAGCCGGCACTATCGACTACCAGCACCTTGCCACGCCCGTCTGTCTCGAATGCGCTTTTGAGGAAGCTGTTATCCTCGAATGCCTTGAGGGTCACGATCTGACCGCAAAAGCGCTGCCTTCCGCCAAAGTCACGAAACAGCGGTTCCGCCACCTGCAGATCTTCCAGGTATTCATCGTACAGATCGGTTGTTTTGAACATAGTGTCTCGTCCTTCTGTCACAGTGCAGCGACAACAATCTGTGCAACACGTTTATTGTAATCATTGATCTTCCAGTGCGTCGGCATCCAGCCCACCAGAAAACGATAGAAGTCCGCCTGTGCCACGGGAAACAGGGCCCGCCACTCAGTCGCCAGCGCATCGAAATCCACCGCTTTTCCATGCCGCAGCAGTGCGCTTTTCAGATGGCTGAAGTAATCATCCAGCAGTGCCGCCTCATACTGCTGATGATCGCGATCACTCAGGCAAGAGCCGAGGAAGTAGGCTATATCCTTCATGCCGCAGCCACCGCCGACATACTGGAAGTCGACTGCTGCCACGCTCTGCCCGTCTGCCGAGAAACAGAAGTTGGCCAGCTTGGCATCACCATGTACCAGTGTCTGGAAGCGGGCACTGCTTAACATCGAATCGATAACCGGTGCCGCATCGCGCAAGGCATCGTCCTCCATCACGGCCAGCTCATCCGGCCTGGTTGCCAGATGCCAGTATGTACCGGTTGCCCATAGCCCTGCCGGCTGCTCTCCGATAAAAGAGGCATGAAAACTGGCCAGCCAGCGTAAACAGGCCTGCACGCCCTGCAGATCCAGCGTAGTACTGCGGCGTGGAAAACCTGCCGCATCCAGATCCTCCAGCACCATCAGGTGTTCATCGCCGATGGTTTCCGTGGTATAGCAATGCGGCACCCTGCACTGATCATCACAGCGCCCGGCCCACGCCTGATACCAGTGCATCTCTACTTCATACGATTTCACCTTGCGCCGGTGTGAGAGGTCATTGTGCCAGCCACGCGGATGATTCACTGTCGATGGAAACAGTACATGCTTGAGCACGGCACTGGAGGCGCGCGCGCCGGTCAGAGCATAGCGTACAATCTCGCCATAACCGCTCCACAACGACTGAATTACCTCGCCGCGCTCTGCTCTCTGCGCACCGGTTGCGCTCATCATGATCTGTATTAATTGTCTGTTCACTTGCGCATCTCTCTTCATAGCCGGAACTACTCGTTTACCACATATCGGCACGGTATCAGAACGAAGAGCCATCTCAACTGCGGCCATTGTATCTGACGGCAAATCGTGGTATAAATAACCCATCTGAAGGAGAGCTCTCTTCAGAAGAAAGGAGACTAACCATGCTGGGAAGACATCAACATACTTCGCCCAAGGAAACGACGCTTATCTCCATGCAATGGAAGAAATTGCACCCATGGCACACTGCTGAGAAGAGGCGACTGAAGAGAGCGATGAACAAACGCCTGCGGAGATGCATGAAGCAGGACGCACTGCAAAATGCAGATGCCTGACCTGTTCACATGATCTGCAGTAATTAATCTATAAAGCCCTCCATCCGGAGGGCTTTTGCATGAGCATGCATCTTGGCTCCTGCCGCCACACCGATAACCAGCCCACACCTTGCCCTGATATGCATGATATACCGGGCTTAAACAAAGAAAGGACCCTTGCGGGTCCTTTCTTTCTGTTACCGTACCTTCACACGGCATAGCAGATGCCTTATGGAGCCGGCTGTGTCACCGCATTACCATCCAGGGTAACTGCAGTCTGTGATAACAGTCTGCCATTAACAGTTGCACCTGTATTTACAGTAATCGCTTTTGCTGCAAGTACCACACCTTCAAAGTGGGCCGTCGTGCCGATAGCTACACCCGTTGGGCCTTCAACCTGCCAGAAAATATTCTTGGGCAATGCACCACCCGCTAATACGACTCTGGTAGCACTTGCCTGGGTAATATCGCCAGCAATCTGGAATATCCAGACATCATTCGGACCACCCGCAAGGGTAACATCAGTATTGATTGAAACGCCCGTAGGCCATTTGTAAAGGCCTGGCACCAGAGTCAGGCCGCTGATATTGCCACCGTTCAGGGCAGTAAAATCAGGTATTGTCCGGCCTTTGGCATCAAGGTATGCCGTCATCATGTCGCCAACAGCCGTGGTAAGATTAGCAGGTGTAGGACATCCATTCGTGTTGTAGTCGGCTGCAAAGACCTTACCGGTCACCAGTGATGCCGGTGTTGGTGCCGAAAAACAACCCGTTGGATCCAGTGTCAATGAAAAGCCCTGAATGAACGTTGCAGCAGCCGGGCTGATAGCTATATGCCCGGTGATTGCTGTGCCGGCTGTGGCTGTTCTTGATAACAGCGTTTCCGCCAGGATCGCATAATTGCCGGACGTTCCCAGATTTACTGCAGCAAGCCCAACGGCAGTGCCGGTGGTAAAGTTCCATTGATAGGAAGCCGCCATCGGGTTTGTAGCAAGATCGGTAACGCCTGTTGTCAGCCTCGCTGTATAGAGCCTGCCAGCAACAAGGATAGCGGCAGGATTAAAGGTTGCCACCTTGTTGGAGTAGCTTACGGTGCCGGCAACTGCCCCGCCTGCGATACTGCTCAACGTAAAGGTTGTTGTATTTACAGTGGCAGCATCAAGGTCTTCACTAAAGCTGGCGCTGACAGATCTATCTAGTGCAAATCCGGTTGATCCGCTGGCAGGGTTGGTAGGAGCTACTACTGTGGGAGCGGTAACGTCTGCTATCGCGCTGGCGGTAAAACTCCAGGCATAGTTATTTGTCATGGCGATACCCGCCAGATTTGTCACCCCGGTAGTAAGGGTGGCCGTGACAGCGCCCACAGCAAGTACGCCAACCGGAGTAAATGTTGCTGTTTTGGATGCAGCATCATAACTCACAGCACCGGCTACCGGCCCGCCCGTATCGTTTACCGTAAAGTTGGCGGGAATTATCGTTGCGCCGTTCATTGCCTCACTGAAAGTAGCGGCCACTTTGCTATTATTACCCACACCGACGGCACCAGTTGCCGGAGCGGTACCAACTACTGTGGGTGGTACCGTGACAGTGCCAATGTCAGCGGGGGTGCCCACTGCACCGCATCCTGACAGGGCGGTCAGCAGGAATGCTGCGGCGAGCCAGATACTTCGGCCAGTGTATTTGTTGCTTGTATGCATGGTGTTGCTCCTATGGAACGTTTGTCATGAAAATGGACGAGATATTTGGCCGGCAGTTAGATGCATTCGTTGTACACAACTGCTCGCCCCCCCCCAATCAACTCAATGACTGGTGGTCACCTGAATTCAAAGAACTCAAACAAGGCCGTAATTTCATCAGCAAGAAAAACTTGGCCAACTGTTATGACATCAAGTCACTGCTGTCCGGTTAAAGATTTCGCAGTAATAAAGTAGGCCTGAATTCCCAACGTTTATGGTATATTTGTAGTTATCTAGACAGCAAATTTACCCACTGGAGAATTCAGACCATGCAGCACACTAACACGATTTTTCACCA
>Ga0210009_1000586_pt1 | contig 39299 bp, 34 predicted proteins | sample CryGeyCG2114_065_FD_185457 | JGI IMG/M metagenome (GOLD analysis project Ga0210009, IMG submission 185457) | Groundwater microbial communities from aquifer - Crystal Geyser CG12_big_fil_rev_8/21/14_0.65 (SPAdes) (version 2) | ecosystem: Environmental > Aquatic > Deep subsurface > Groundwater ...
TCAGTGAGTTGCTTAATCAAAGGGGTTAAGATGCCATCCTTGCCTGTGAGGTCTTTTCCTTCACGTAGCGCTTGAATGGCAGCATTGATATCAAAAGTAGGTGTGGTCATAAATCATCTCTTTTTGGTATAGCTTAAAGAAATGACACAGAAATTTGAACACTACCAGCCTTTGAATACTATTGGCAGTCAGGTGCTTTAGAACTATATTCTTGCTTCCATAAGCTCGCAATGCTTAATGACCTCATTATTCCCAAACAAGATAGAGAGGCCTTCAAAAAAGGGGTTGAGCAACGACGGTTTGCATCCCGATTACCAGAACCTATGGAACGGCAGAAAGTATTTCGTTTTGAGCGTGTTGAGTTTATTTCACAAAAAAGTGAAGAGCCTGTTGATTACGTATCGTTATCAGATGGGGAGCATCAATTAACGCAATTGTTAGGTACTATTTGCATGGCATCATTTCCTAACGTTTTATTTTTACTTGATGAACCTGAAAGCCACTTTAACCCTAAATGGCGAGTGGAATTTATTTCCAAGATCATGAATCTGCCTACAACGAGTAAATCGGAATGTGAGAACGAGGGGAAACGCTCAGAAAAATCACTAGCTGCAATACAAGACTGCTTAATCACAACTCACTCACCATTTGTTCCTTCTGATATGGACAGGAATAATGTACTTATTTTCAGTAAAAATGAAAAAGGTGAGATTGAATCAAGAAATCCAAGAATCCAGACTTATGGTAGTAAATTTGATGCCATTCTTGCAGAATGTTTTGATATTTCACCACAAATATCAGGATTACCAAGAGATCAGATTAAAGAATTAATGGCGAATGGTACAAAGAGTCAGCTCCAAGATGCTATAGCGAACTTAGGTGAATCAACAGAACGAATGAAATTGGCTGCCAAGTTAGCATTAATTTCGAGCGAGGATAATTAATGTTCGTTAATTATCCTATTGATGCTGCGCAAAATAATAATTTTGTTCATGAGAGTATCTATGAAGCTATAACACTGATCTTTAATAATCTTAATAATGGAGTTGCAGTACCTCTTTGGCCGTACGTGTTACCACAAAGGCATAGAACTAAATTAAGCAATCGCAGGAAAATACGTGATTTATTAGTTGAGCTTGAAAATATAGCAACCCCGCTTTCGATAGCGCAACGAAGCAAAGCATTAGCTTTTATTGATGATCAAAATGATATCAATGGATTATTAGATGGGACAACAGATCTAACCGTCGTAGATGCCGAGATAGGATTATTTATAGATTGTTTTGAACGAATATTTGTTGAAGGTTTTAAGCTATTAACCGGAACGAAATCACGAGATAGCCATTATAATGATATTTACAATTCATTAACAAGTAAGACTTGTCCGTTTTGTGGCTATGAACCTTTTGAAGCTCCTGGTTTAAAAAGAGAAGATGAAGACCATTATTTATTAAAAGATCAATATATAGCGTCTGCTGCAAATTTATTTAATTTGGTTCCTATGGGAAGTAAGTGTAATAAGAGCTATAAATTCCAACAGGATTTGCTGTTCAAAAATAACATAAGAAGAAAAGCACTAAATCCCTATGGAAATATCAAAGCGGAAATTAGTTTACTTAATACAAGCCCAATAACACTGTTAGATGATAAACCAAATTGGAATATAACTATTTCACCTGATATTGAAGAGACAAGAACGTGGAATGAAGTTTTCTCAATTGAAAAACGCCTTAAAGAGACTGTGCTTTCACCGAACTATGAAGCAGTATTAAGAGAGGTTGGTGATTTTTTACAGAACTTAGATTTAGATCGCAATAGTTCCGATGTTCAAGTGCTAGAAGGGCTAGTGAAATTTGAAAATTACAAAAAAAGAAATCCGGAGCAGGGTCTTGGATATCTTAAAGATAAGGTAGTTGGGATGTTAAGATTTCATTTTGAATCTGATAACGCTCTAGTTGTTGCTTTAATTAGAGATGCTCTACCACAAAGAAAGGCTGCTTAATGTATATTTACTAAGGAGCAGGCTCCGATTAACGGCAGCTAAACCCACATAAGTAACGCGTAAATTATGCAAGGGTTAGGGCAAGTTCAACGTCGTTTACATAGTGCCGCAGAATGAGTAGTTGTCTGAGCAACGGAATTTGCATTTACTGAGTATAACATTCAGTCTGTTCTGTGTTTATGCAGCCGAACAGCGAAAAGAGACAATCAATTCTGCCAAAAATCGGTATAATCTTGCCTCTTCAGATGGCAGTAACCTCAAGAGCTGTCAGTTAGTCGCTTTGGATAGTCGAAATGAACGCTCCTGCATTAGTACAAAAAGTTTGGAATTATTGTCATACCTTACGAGATGATGGTGTTGGCTATGGTGATTACTTAGAGCAGTTAACTTTCTTGCTGTTCCTAAAAATGGCGCATGAATACTCACAGCCTCCTTATTCACGTGATACCAAAGTACCTAGTAACTACAACTGGGATTCATTAACAGGCCTGACCGGAGAAGCGCTGGAAGATCAATACCGTAGAGTATTAAAAAAACTTGCAGTCGCCCCTGGCATGTTGGGCGCGATTTTTTATAAGTCTGAAAACAAAATCCCCGACCCAGCTAAGTTGTCGCGCATTGTTAAAATGATTGATGAAGAGAGCTGGATCAGCCTGGATGCCGATGCCAAAGGCGACTTATACGAAGGCTTGCTGCAAAAGAACGCCGAAGATACTAAAAGTGGAGCAGGTCAGTATTTTACTCCACGTCCATTAATTGATGCCATGCTGGCGTGTGTGCGCCCTGAGCCTAAGAAAACGATTTTAGATCCTGCCTGTGGTACGGGCGGCTTCTTTTTGAGTGCCAGTGATTGGATCACTTATGGTGATAGTCAGTGGATTGAAAAAGGTATGAGCCACTGGAACCCCGCTAAAGATAACGCCAGCACGATTGCTAAATCCAAGCTCAATAAAGACCAAGTGAAGTTTTTACGTGATGACACCTTCTTTGGTAATGAGATTGTGCCTTCAACTCGCCGCATGTGTTTAATGAATTTGTTTTTACACAACATCGGTAGCATTGATGGTGAGCCGAAAGTGGAACGCGCGGATGCCTTATTGACGGCAATCAAAGGCGAAGATAAGGTTGATTACGTTTTAGCTAACCCACCTTTTGGTAAAAAAAGCAGCATGACAATTACCAATGCTGAAGGTGGTGAAGACAAAGAAGCCTTAACCTATGAGCGCCAAGACTTTTGGGCGACCACGACCAACAAACAGCTTAATTTTTTACAGCATATTGTCTCGAGTCTCAAAGATACTGGTAAAGCCGCCGTTGTATTACCTGATAACGTTTTGTTTGAAGGTGGCGCAGGTGAACGTATTCGCCGTAAATGGCTAAATAACTGTGATGTCCACACTATTTTACGTCTACCGACAGGGATCTTTTATGCCAATGGTGTTAAAGCGAACGTAGTGTTCTTTGATAACGCTCCACGTGATGAAAAAGTGCACACTAAAGGTATTTGGTTTTATGATTTAAGAACTAATATGCATTTCACGCTGAAACAACGCCCGATGGTGTTGAGCGATCTTAAGGATTTTATTCAGTGCTACAATCCTGACAATCGCTTTGAACGCAAAGAAACCGAGCGATTTAAATATTACAGTTATGATCAGTTAATAAATCGAGATAAAGCCAGCCTTGATGTGTTTTGGCTTAAAGATGACAGCTTGGATAATCTCGACAATCTGCCAGCCCCAGCAATATTGCAACAAGAGATAATTGATCATTTAGAAGCTGCGTTAGCAGCGTTCAAAGATGTTGCAGCTGGATTAAGTGACAAAAAGTAAGGCTTTTTAAGGTCTTGTAACATATTAGTAGTTTCTTAGCCTTCGCATATGCGGAGGCTTTTTGTACTAAATATTTTTAAATCAGGGAGTGATGATGGCGATAGGTATTAGTGAATTTTTAAGTGGTTTACAATTTGCTGAAAAGATTGCTTATTACGTCAAAAAGCTCTTAAAGCAGCCTGAACCAGAGACTTCTGCCAGCCGATTTCTTGCGTTATTCAATGCCCACGGTGTCAAGCCAAGTCAAATTCCCGATGTATTTGGCCATGGTCTAAGCATTGCCGATTGTCACTGTGCAGAATCACTTACGAAGGTCTTAACTTCTGATCTGATGGAAAAAGCGGCGCAGCTTTTTGGTATCAATAGAGATTGGTTGGATTGTGCCAGTGATGTGGTTTACGAACCGCATTCCTTTTATAAAAATTCTCAAGGATTTGATGCCTATTTAAAAAGTATTGCACTTGAATCGCATCTGCCTTTGCGGGCGACTTTGTATATGCCCACCAGCAATAGCTTATTTTATCCTGATGACTCTGGGGTGTTGGTGATATCTATTCCCGTGGGAGAGGTTAATCAACGCACGATATATGTCCATTACAGTTGCGTTTGTTATTGGCATTGTAGAGGTTATTTGGCCGCAAATTTGGCTTCTATGCTGAGAAGGTATGCGATTGTTTATGGTTCATACGTAGCAGCAAAAGTGCTTGAGCCTGTTGCACAAGGGCAAAAATTGCCAGTTTACGATTATGGGTCACAAGACGCTTTCCGGTTGAAGGTAAAAGGTCGTGTTTCAATTGAAGAGCTGATTTCACACCCTGATAAATATTTGGAAGGGGTCGATCCTGAAACTGATAAATTTGGGTACCGTGCCGCTATCGATCTATGGCTGAATATGGCAGACCAAATGCGTACTCGAAGTCACGCGGAGCATTCTCGTATAGTGTTGAAATTCGAAGAGGCACTTAAGTCTTTAGCATAGAGGATTACAGCGCTATTGTTAGAAATATTTATTATAAGCGCATGAAAATTATTGTTTTTAATATATTAGGTTTATTTGGTGACGCTTGTAAAGTGATTAGGGGCGGTATTTAATCCAGTAATAAAGACCCACTAATAGGAAGTGCCTACATGTCCAATTAGTGGGTAATGAGATATCAAAACGTAACAGACCAATCGCCATCATCGGTAAGAACATCGACTTGTTTTACATCACAATCACCATTGGCTATCACTGAAATCGATTCTCCAAATTTAAGTAATTTAGGGAGTGCAGATATTATCGTGCCACCACAATTTCCCCTGTTTATGATAACTTGTTTTATCGTAATAGTATCGCTAATGGCTTTAACGTTGATACTTGGGTACGTATAGCCAAATGTTGTTTGATATTCGTAAGTAATTTCAATGTTAGGCTGCGAGTTCCCACAGCCAAAAATCATCAAAGTAAAAGCTAAAATAACCAATGTTTTATTCATATAAACCACACTTTTTACAATAGATCAGGGTACAGTTGGACTTTATCAACCTGTTTTAAACCAAGTTGATTTTCAATCTCTTAGACCCACGCCCTTTGCTTTTTCAAAGGGTGTAGATGAATCATTACAAGGCACTATTAGTGAGCTTTTTGGTTTGGACGAAAACGGTGATTGAGTATCCAATCCCGTATAACGCTGAAAATATCCCCCATCCGGCAGAAGCTTCTAAATCAACTTCTGCAAATGCAGAAGCAAGAATGAGACATAAAGGGAAAAACACCATTCCTATGATTGACATGGTTTTTACGACAGACATGTATAACTCCTTTTAAAAATCGTGTTGAACGACATCACTGGTCTTGAAATAAGATGCTTACTTGCAATAGAAGCATGTTTAGACCTTAAATATCAAAATGACAACTATACAGGTCTAAATGTATTCTTTATGGCGTGGTTTGTCTATAGGTAGTACTTGAGAATTATCCAGTATTCAATGCCCTGGAGTTCTCAAGTGAATGATGATGAAGTATTAAAAATGGGGATGGCCTTCGGCCGAGCGGTTAAGTTACGTCGTGTTGAGGTGGGGTTTAACCAAGAGGAACTAGCGGATAAAGCTGAACTTGCCAGATCATTTGTATCGAGTGTTGAACGCGGTGTGGCTAAGGCATCTATCGCTTCAGTGTGGAAACTGGCCCAAGCGCTAAATTGCAATCCATCGGATTTATGGATAACGGCAGAGAGGCTTTATGATGTGCGTTAAGTCGATATAAGCCTTGAGGAGCATGCTTTGTAACGCAACAACATGCTTTAAAATAGTTGTTATCATCAACCCAATTAACGATTAATTGGCTTAACCAGGACGCAATCTGTCACTTGTAATTCAATGTTTAGTCAGAGCTGGCAGATTGCTGATACCACCTAATACACTAAAACAAAAATGCCCCAAAGCAAGATGGCTGAGCTACGCGTATTGCGCATTAATTGTCATTGCTTCCCCAGTGACTCGCCGCCCCTTTATTAAATAAAGAGTATCCCTATAGGCTCGACGGCGACATCCTTGTCGCCAACGGTCACTGGTGCAACAATGCCAATCTTAACTAACACTTCTGCTGTTCGTTTAGCTAAAAAGCTATTGCCCCAAAACGAGTTATCTGAACTATTTAGCCTTTCGGCGAACATGAGCATGTTGACCAAATTTAAGTAATGCTTCAAAGTGATCAGAGTAATCAGATTAACAGTGGCGATTCACTGCAAAAATAGTCTGACTGGTTTGCGAGGAGTTGCTTAAATCAGGTTATCACATCAACTTAGAGGAGCAGCTTGAAAAAAAAACGCCTGTTTTTTAAACAGTTTTTATAATTTGAAAATAAATTCACTTTTTTGAAATAACTTTCATAATGCAAAATTATTTTTTATTTCACTGTCTAAATCATCATTTTTTTAAAGTTGAGCATCACAAAGAAAATAATCTACCAAAGTATAATCACTTAAGAACGTTCCTAAATAAAGTGAAAACTAAGGTAAATTTATATGAATAAAAAGCTTATTTCCTCGTTATTTATTGCAAGTATAATTGCCATAAGTAGTGGTGTTTTTTATACACCAACCGTCTACGCAAACGTTAAGTCATTTGAAACATCAGCACCAGGAAAACATGGCGATGTGAGAGTGCTGGTGACGTTTGATAAAGGCGAAATAACGTCGGTGAAAGTGTTAGACCACAAAGAAACACCTGGAATTTCCGACGGTGCTATAGTCAAAATTCCAGGGCGAATTATTGATACTCAATCGACGAATATCGATGCCGTTTCAGGGGCGACGTTTACCTCAAATGCGATTATCAATGCGGTCAAAAAAGCAATCGTAGAGGCGGGCCTAGACACCAGTAAGTACACTAAAAAATATATAGAAGAAAGTAGCAATAAAGAAGAATTTCAAACCGCCGATGTCGTAGTAATAGGCGCTGGGGCATCAGGTACTGCCGCTGCATTGGCAGCTAAACAGCAGGGCGTTAATGTGATTTTGCTTGAGAAAACGGCCACGCAAATGGGGGCGGGAACACTTGCAGGCGGGATGTTTGCAGCAGACTCTAAGCAACAAAAAGAAAAACATCAGCAGGTAGATAAAGCGTGGCTCTATAACGAATACATGGAATTGTCTGGTGGTTTCATCAATACCCAATTAGTAAGAAAAATCATTGATGAGGCTGGTGCGACCGTTGACTGGTTGAATGAAAATGGCGCCTTGATGAAGTTAACTGATGCCGGGGTGGGGGGCGCGTATGCGCATATTGGAGAACCTGCAACGCTGCATGGCTATCAAGAAGGAGGCACGATGGCGCTCAAAAAACTGCTTGATACCTATAAAAAATCGGGTGGAAAAATTTATTTTAGTACTCCCGCAAAGGCGTTGACGTATGATGCGAAAGGTCAAGTGACGGGGGTCTTAGCAGAAAAAGAAGATGGCACAAAACTCACCATTGCAGCCAAGGCCGTCATTATTGCAACGGGCGGATTTGGTGGGAACGCCAAAATGCTTAAGCAATACATTGGTACTCCCTTTACGATGGGTGAAATATCTCAGAACAAAGGTGATGGCATTCAGATGGCTTGGAAGGCTGGTGCCGCTGAACGTGGAATTAACGTAACGCAATATTTCTGGGCTAAGTTCAGTGATGCTGAAATGAACAAGATTATCCCTATTGTTGGCGAGAAATGGTGGGATTTAACCAACTTCACACGTTTCCCTAACCTGAGAGTGAATTTGGACGGTAAACGGTTTAGCGATGAAACTGATGTCACACTGTTCTCTGTACATGGTGCTGAGTTACACATGCAACCACAAGAAACAGAATTTGTAATCGTTGACAGTGATATGCTGGAAAAAATAGCTCAGCGCGGCACTGTAGCAATCGAAAATCAGTATGGTAAATGGAAAAATAATCCATTCTTTTTTATGGAGTTCAATGAACCAAACGACACCAAAACGTTAATTGAACAAGAAAACACACCATATGATTACACTAAACTTTTAGATCCGCTTGTTGGCACCACACAAACCGTATTTAAAGCCAATACATTAGAGTCATTGGCAAAAAATATGGGGGTCAATCAGTCAAACTTGGTAACATCGGCCACTCTGTATAATAATGCGATTAGTACTGGAAAAGATGATGAGTTTTTCAGTAATACTTCAAAATTGATTAAAGTTTCTACCCCGCCATACTATGCAGTCAAATTTGTTGCGAGAAACCTTGGTACGCTGGGTGGTGTTAGAATTAATGAAAATATTCAAGCAGTTGATGAAAATAATCGCCCCATCAAAGGACTGTATGTGTCTGGTGCAGATGCTGGGGGGATGTATGGTAAAGCATATGTCGACTTTGAAGGCGGCACATTAGGCTTCGCCTATACATCTGGTCGACTCGCGGGAGTAAATGCGGGTCAATACGTCAAATCATTGAAATAAATGGAAAGCGGAGAGTTTTTACCACTTTCCGCTATTTTGCAACTGTTGAATAATCTTATCTGGATCAATGGCATTAATGTCTAGAATGACAGACTCAATAATTTTGAGTATTTCTTCAGTAGATGTTGTCATGACATCAAAATTCCAATTTAATTTTTTCATCTCATTTTTTATCTGCTCAATATAGTCTGAAAAAGGCTCTTCTAAAATATGTTCTCGAAAAATTTTATTATTAGCCAAGTTACAGAATCCACGCTCTAATATAAAGCACCGTCTCAATACTTTATGAATGACTGGGTCGGAAACATTAATTAAACCAAAGTTTCTAGCGACATTGGTAAAATTAAAATTCTCTGTAGCCGTTAACTCAAGAAGTGTTCTAGAGATTAGTACCCGCTCGGGTGATGATATATTCCAAATAATGGGTAAGTCCATGATAAATTGAATACCACAGACTTCTATCTCCTTTGTAAGCAGGTAGGGGCCTAGGATCATCTTTGCAGCAAATCGCTCTGCAAATCCGCCTGGTGATTGAGATATTAATCGCCCAGCCATGACAAACCACTTTGCGCAATACCTATTGAATATGCCTACGAGAATATCTTCTCGACACTTAAAATGACTATACATTGTATTGGTTGAACAACTGGCAAGTTTTGAAAGTTCTGGCATGCTAATTGAGTAAATACCACCTTTTTCAAACATTACTTCTGCTTGATCTAAGATGATTTTCTCTCTTTGATAATGATTCTCTATTCTGCTGGAAGCCATGAATTAAAGTAATTAAGTAAAACCTATTTACAAAAGTATAGCTTGCCCTTCAAAATGTAAAATTTATATTTGTAAGATGTGACAACCTGCACTATATTAAAATAGTCTTAAATCGCAGATGACATAAATCACAAAATAAAAAGCCCTATATTTTTATACAGGGCAGTACACAATTAATATCAGGCACTAAACTGATTAAAAAAAGTGTTTAAATCCGAAGATTGTCTTAAGTCCTTGATTCATCTGATCAGTATCGCTTAGTGTAAAGAACACATCCCCGAGATCTGTATGTTTAGTTATGGTGGCGTTATAGTAAAGATAGTCGTCTTTGAGATTGCTATTAAACCAAGCGTGACCAACTTGCGTAGTAAAATCTAAGCCTTCAGTGATTGGAAAGGTACCTGTTAATGCAACAGTGATAGCATCATTATCAAAATCTACAACCTCTTGAGCTGCGTTACCATAGAACAATGACGCTTTTAACCATTTTTTGGTTATTTCTAGATATGCTTCACCAAAATTATCCCCATATGTTGTTTTTTTTCCTTCACTATCAATGCAATATGCGTCTGGGTAAGAGTAATAGATGTAGCCAATGTCGACTAAATAGCCAGCATAACTCTTGGCATATCCAGCAAAATAATCAATTTCGTAGCTGGTTTTATCATCAACACCAGGTGTAGTATTGCCAAAATCGATGTTGAAGGCATCAGCGCCAATATAAAAACCTGATTCATGATTGTAGGTTATCAAACCATAAAGTGCTGGCCCATTATCGGTGAGCGTTTCACCTTTTGATAAAAAGTTACTTTGGGCACTCATAAATCCTGTGACATCAGCATGAGTTGGAAAGGCAAATACAGAGAAAAAAGCTAAATATAAAACTTTATTATTCATTATATAATCCTTATAATCATTATTAATTAAAATTTAATTACTTTGAAATATCTGGAACATTCACATCAAATTCATGGCAGTTATTACAATATAAATTCGGTTCTTCGTGGCCAGAATGGCATAAAACACAACGAATTTTACCAATATGAGCATAATGGGGATTTATTGAAACTTTTACCCCTTGATAAAATTCATGATGAAAAGTGACGTCAACTGTTTTTTCACTTGGAACGGTTGAATGGCAACTGATACAAGAAGCGTTCATTTCTATTTTTTTTAGTTTTGTTAAATGGAATATTTTTAGTATGGCAATCATTACATTCCAAGCCTTTTACTTTTGTATGAAAGTTGTCTTTAGTTCCTGCAAATGCAGAAGATGAAAATGCTAAAGACAACGAAATTGAAATTATGAGAGATAATAATATCTTCATATTAATTACCAGCCTTTTCTCAATGATTTTTAAAAGCGTGTGTGGCAGCATGTCTTCCGCTAAAAACCGCAAAGCCAACAGATGCACCATTTAATTTTAAACAGTAGTCAAGTGGAAAAATTCCGCCAGCATCATTCCCAATTACATACAGATTTCTTATCGTTTCACCATTTTTGTTAATTGGCTGAAGATTTTCATTTACCTTTACACCATCTAGTGTACCCAAAATTTCAGGACGTAATTTTACTGCGTAAAATTGAGGTTTAATAATTTTGTTTAAATATTTTTCATTTTTACCAAAATCTAGATCTTTGCCTATTTTTGATAATTGATTATAGCTACTAATAGTTCTTTCAAAAGTTTCAGTTTTCATGTTTGTTAATTTTTAAAGTTTAGTTAAAGAATCTGCTTTAAAAACATATCCTTTTTTTCGCCCTCTTGTAGCAATGAGTAAATTTCAGAGATTTTTCCAAGAGTTGGCATGAAAGTATTTATAACAGAACCACAATTTTTTATTTTCTCGATCACTATGCTATCGAAAATTACATAGTGATATGATGTTTTCTCTCTCATTAATATCCGAAGTTCATCAGACCAATGACTGGATAGCATTTCATTCTCGAAACGTTTACCTTCCGATGTAGCCTTTAGATAATAACCTTGGCCAATAGCCCACATTGCTGACAAATATGGAATTTTTTCGTCTGGCGGAGTGGAAAAAAATGCGAAGGGAACCCCAAGACCATCTGATGCAGCATTAACGGAAAACGCCATATTTAAACCATCACCAGTCTTATTATGGTTACCTCTCACGTAATAATCCTTGGCGTTTTTAATGCCAAGGCGCTCCATCATGTTGACATTATTACCATAACCTCCGGTTGCGATGATTACAGATTTTGAATAAATGTTAATTTCTTCATTGTCTACATTGACTGCTTTAACTCCTTTAATTACACCATCTTCTACAATCAAACTTTTTCCAGGAGTTTCATAAAGAATATTAACGCCCTTTTTCTCAGCTTCTTTTAAAAGCATTCCACCAAATGCATTTGCGCAAAATCCACTAAATAAGTGCCAAGTATTATAATCATCCTGGTTAGAACTGATTACATAATCATATTTAAATTCATGGTCTAACATCCAGATAACGCCTCTCCAGAATTTTCCAAGTAATTACTTACTAACTCAGGGGTTCCATTCCAGTGACCATAATTCATTAATGCATTGAAAGCTTCTTCTTTACTAATATTAATACCATTCTTCTTTTGTATGGGGCTATTTATTGCAAGTTGTCCTTCACAATAGTTTCCTGTTCCACCCGCATTTGGCTGCTTTTCAAGTGTAATGACTTTGGCTCCATAATCAGCAAGCTGAAGGGATGCAGTTATACCAGATGCTCCTGCACCAACAACTACTACATCCGTTTGCAAATCCTTAGCTACTGCATTTGAACAATTAAAAACAGTAAATGAAGATGCTAATAATAGAGTAGTATTTATTATCTCAATCTTTTTTGTTCCATTTTTCATCTCTAATATTTAAAACTTATCGAAAATCAATTTTAACAAGTTAGATTCCTTGTATTAGTGATGGTTGTAAATTTAAAAATGAATATTTTTTTCTTGAAAAGAAAATTATTTCAGTAAAGTGAAAAGGGGTTGATGTGATGGATGCATTTCTTTCCTAACGTCGCTGTACCAAACTTTAGGTACAGTCATAACAGGAGTAAATAATATGTTGAACAAGGTCGTTGGTATTGATTTAGCCAAGAACTATTTTCAAGTATGTGTAGAGTACCTCTGGGTCGATTTTATCGAATCGAAAAGTAAACCGATGATCTCTAATTGATACCATCCGTCAATTGCCTGATAAGGGAACTATTACCATGCAAGGGCAATATGTGAGGCGTTTTCTCGCTCAGCCATTCACTTTGTACCTATTAAATCGGTAGAGCAGCAAGATCTAAAACCGCTCATCTGTCTTCGAACCAGTTTAGTAGCACAACGAACGGCACTTGCTAATCAGGTTAGGGGCTTTCTGCCGAATATCGCATTACATTTCCGTTATCAATAAAGGCGCTATACCGTCATTTAATACTGATAATCTGAGACGAAGAGAATGAACGGTCTCATGTCATGTATTGAGGTGGTTACTGCACACACTCTATTGTGACCGAATCAATATAGGTGGAATGATTGATGAGGTCACCTGCAAAATCACAATGCTTGGAGTGATTTCGGTGATATATATGAGGATGTGCTAATGTAGTATTTTAATGGTCAATAATAAATGTGGATGGAAGTCGCCTCAATTGGTGGAATTAATCTTCCAGATAGCAATTTTAACGCCTGTAACCAAGTTGACGTAAAGAATGATCCAGACTTTTCTGAAACCATTATACTACTTGGAATCAGTTGGGATAACACCTTTGAGAATGGGGTTAATTTCTAGTCTGCATTAACATTGAATTATGTAATTGCTGACTATCCTTGACTCGGGGTTGAGAGGTGGAAGAATGGTTATAATGTGTACTAGCTCAGACCTGATCTGACAGTTAACCATTTTTTAAGGGGCGCTGTCAGTTTAGATTGAGCTTAATTCTTTTCAGATTTAGATGAGCTTGCTTTGCTCTATTTGGCTCGTAAGTCAGTTGTTAACCATAGAAATTTTAATCCTAACCCCACGAATTAGAGTAAAAAATCTAGCAAGGTTTTGTCCAAAAGTGAGTTGTGTTGTTTCGAGTGGAGATTTATACAATCAAAACTGTCAGATTTAGTTTGAACTAATAAAAGTAAGGGGCTGCCAAATGGCAGCCCCTTACTTTTGCTGTGGTTTTATATAAAGAACTATCTCATTGATCTGTAGCCGCAAGTTTCCGCGATAGTGGCTTACATTATGTTGTTACTTTGTTTCTATTGCTTAATATTAGCCACCTACGAGTTTAAATCTTTTAAAGCTTGATGCTGAGAGAGACCCTTTCGAGACTTTTTCTATATGCTCACTCCACCAGCTCATCATCGGACGTCTTCTTTCTAAAAAGTCTGTTCTGTTATATGCCGTTCTAACTTGATTTGAGTCTACATGTGCTAATGCCGATTCAATCAAATCTGGCTCAAAACCCTGTTCATTTAATGTTGTACTGGCTAGAGAGCGTAAGCCATGACTGACAAGCCGGTTCGCAAAACCCATACGCTTTAATGCCATATTTGCAGTTTGGCTATTGCAGTGCTCTAGAGGATTGCGATCTGAAGGGAAAACATAAGGCCGGTGTCCACTAATGGGCTTCATTGTCTCAAGAAGTGCCAACATTTGCTCTGTCAGTGGGATTGTGTGAACTCGTCTTTTTTTCATTTTCTCAGCTGGAATAGTCCAAGTTTTTTCTTCGAAATTAAACTCATCCCAACGTGTCGAGGCGGCTTCAGAAGGTCTAGTCATAGTGTGTAATTGCCATTCAATTAGGCAACGAGTTGTACGTTTGATAGAGGCATTTGCTAGAGCTAACATGAGCTCAGGTAATTCTTCTGGTTTTAGGGTTGCCATATTTTCTTTTACCGGTTTTTTGAAACCGGCTTTTACTCCAACAAGTGGATTGGCAAAAATAAGGCCGCAGTTAACAGCAAATACCATGACTTCATTTAGGCGTTGAGTGAGCCTTTTCACTGTTTCCAAACTGCCTGAAGCCTCAATAGGGCGAAAAAGCTCAATAATCATCGGTGATGTGATTTTTGATATGGGCATATCTTTAAGTTTGGGGAAAACGTGGCGCTCAAATGAGCGCCATATATCTGTTGCGTAATCAGTGGTCACATTATGTTTTTTGGTCTCAATCCACTGAGATGCGACATTAAATAAGGTATGTTCGGTAATACTTTGTTCTTCTAATCGCTTTTGGCTTCGATGTTCTTTGGGATCAATCCCTTGAGCAACCAATGCTCGATTTTCGAGAGTCAATTGTCGTGCCTGAGCCAAAGATATTTCTGGGTATGTACCCAATCCAATATTGATACGCGCTTTGGTAGTGGGATGACGATAGTTAAAGTTCCAGAGTTTAGACCCATTACATCTGACTCTGAGTTGCAGTCCATCTCCATCCGATAAGACCTTATCCTTGTCATCGGGTTTGATTGATTTGATTGCCTTATCACTAAGACGAGTCGCTCTGGCACACATAGACTATCTCCAAACCGTTTTGGTATTCCAAATAATAGCGATATTTCGCTTGGAATACCATGTGGAATACCGGAGTATATGGCAGCTAATGGACGTCTATGGATAGTAATGGACTGTAAGTTATTGATTTAATGGTTTTTAGGCAAGAAAAAAGACGTCCTGAGACGTCTTCGTTCTTATATTTGGTGGAGGCGGCGGGACTTGAACCCGCGTCCAGAACACCTACATCCAAGGCGCTACATGCTTAGTCTTTCTTTTGGTTAACCTGAATAAACTCCGAAAGACAGGATTTCATCAGGCGAGTCCGGTACTGTTTCGCGGTTCACCCCCGGACGGGGTTCCCTCGCTATCAAATGTAAGATGACCATCTGTATACACTGCCCATTTGAGAGACCTGTGTCAGATGGCTAGCTAGCCTAAGCTGCTAGAGCGTAGTTATCGTCGTTTGCAACTATAACTGTGCGGCTTTTTACGAGGCCAACCGCCCCTCGGCATGCTCCCAGGGTTTCGTGAATCCTGTCGAATCCAGAATCGCCCCCAAGAAAGTTGATTGTAACCTGTCGCTTAAAGATAACCTAGTGTCATTTATAACAAGTTCAATCATTTGTTCATTATCCGCGCGTTTTCTCTTTTTTCATCACCCGGGCTTTTTCAACTTCCCATTCCCGTGCTTTGGTGTCTTCGCGCTTATCGTGATCTTTTTTACCTTTGCCTAGGCCAATTTCGACTTTGACCCATGCACCTTTACGCCAGTACATTGAGATCGGAATAATAGAATAGCCCTGGCGTTCGACTAAGCCTGCAAGTTTGTCGAGTTCTTTGCGGCTTAGGAGTAATTTTTTTAATCGAAGCGGGTCGCAAACTACGTGTGTCGATGCAGTATTGAGCGGAATAATAGTGCAGCCATGCATAAAGGCTTCACCATTTTTCAGGAATACATAGCAGTCCGAGAGGTTGACCTTACCCATACGGATCGACTTCACTTCCCATCCCATAAGGGACAGGCCAGCTTCCATTTTTTCTTCGAAACGGTATTCGAAGGTTGCGCGCTTATTGCGTGCGATAGTCGCAGGCGCGGCTTTTTTTGAGTTTTTCTTTACCATAGTGGCGCCATTATACGCACGGTGAATCAATTTGGTATTGATATAAGGGCTTATTTGACTTATTTCAACCCTATAGTATTTTATTGCTGCTTTTTTACACTCACTTAGTGCAAAACGCTATGGGTGTGATGCCCCTATGTGAGCAAGGGATGCGTTTTTTGCGTATCGTGATAAAATCCCATGCAATTTTTAGTTTCCCTAGGTTTATTAGGGCACGTGAGTTTATCTGGAATCGCGTGAATTGGTTATGTAAAGAGTGCCTAAGCCCTATGCCGCAAATTTCCCGAAGTGTGTTAGTTCGTTTTAGTGCTATGCAAATGTATGATTTAGTTAATGATGTTGAGTCGTATAAAGAGTTCTTACCCGGTTGTGTTGGCGGAAAAGTGTTGGAGTTTGATGGTCAAACTATGCTGGCTTCGGTTGATGTGAGCAAGGCGGGGATCCGTAAAACTTTTACCACGCGTAATCAGGTTGTTCCCGGTAAAAGTATTGATTTAACGTTAGAAAATGGGCCTTTTAAACATTTACTCGGACAGTGGCGTTTTACCGAATTAACCGAGGACGCCTGTAAGGTAGAATTCGATTTAAGTTTTGAGTTTTCAAGCTCACTCGTCGATATGGCCTTTGGTAAAGTGTTTAATGATCTTATGGTATCAATGGTGACGGCGTTTACGAGCCGCGCTAAGGTAATTTACCGTGGTAAATGAAGCAGATAAGTTTGTAGTCGATGTGGTTTATGCTCTGCCTACGCAGCAGAAAGTCATTTCGGTGAGCGTGCATCCTGGCACGAGCGCGATTGAGATAGTTCGCCTGAGTAATATGGTGAGTTTTTTCCCTGAGATCGATCTAGAAACCGTTAAATTAGGCGTGTTTAGCAATCTGGTTAAACATGATCAAGTGATTTTACCGGGGCAGAGGGTTGAAATTTACCGCCCTTTGATTGCCGATCCTAAGGATGTACGCCGTCGCCGTGCCGATAAGGCTAAGGATGAGGGCCGTGCAAACAAAGTCACTGGGGGCCGTGCTTAATGCTATTTTGCACATTATGGGCATTAGAAATAAAAAAAGCGCGTTAGGCGCTTTTTTTATTTCTAAATCAATTCAAAGTGCTATTAAGTTTTTGACACTACTTAATGGGTTTTTGCACTTGTGCCTCAGATTGATTTTCTTTCACTAACGGTTTTTCATCCGGACGCTGAACTGGGATCAAAGGTGTTGTTTCGGCCGTTGTTGCCATAGGCAACTTGCTTTGTTCAAGTGGGGTATCAAATTCTTTACTTAATTCGTAATCCCCAGTGACCGAAGTTAATTTGTTGCCCGTAAAACGCAGGATCAACTCTTTGTGGGTGATACTGGCATCGCGACCACTCTTATAGTGATAAACATAATACCAAGCGTCGTCGGCAAAGCTATCGCGTAACACCGGACGGCCGAGAATGTATTCGGCTTGTTCTTTGGTCATGTCGATACGCAACTTTTCAACTTGTTGCTGTTCCATGTAGTTACCCTGTGGAATGTCCGGCTTATAAATTAACCAATCGAACACACTACAAGCACTGAGCGAAACAGAGAGCGCCACAGCGCCCAGCAGGGTAAGACTTTGCTTTTTATTGATCATTGTATGCGCTACTTCTGAAAATCTGGCGGCCATAATACCCAAGCATTCCCCCTTATGACAAGGGCATTCGGGCTTTGCTGCCTTCATAGTTCGAATTGTGTGAGTTTTCGACCAAGGATATGGAGTTAAGTTCTCAAACAGAGAAGATATTTGTTGATTATTGAACCTAGGTTTTCGTTTTGTTTGCTTATTGATGAAGGAATACCTAAGGATAAGCAAATTTTGCCAAATCGAGTCTAGCGATGTAGCAATGTTGTAAAAACATGGGTAGAGTTGTGAAAGTGTTTTATTTTGATGGCGTTAGCATTTTTTCAGCATTTTAGGGAGTAGCATAGGGTTTCGCTATTGCCATCTCACCAGTTATGGTAACACTTTAATTAATAAGACAAAAACGCATATTGCAAAGTGAGTTTGGAGGTAGTTTGGGATCATTAGTCTGTGTGGGTACAGGTTTGCAGTTAGCGGGACAGATCAGCGTCTTAAGCCGTAGCTATATTGAACATGCCGATATTGTGTTTTCCCTTTTACCCGACGGTTTCTCACAGCGTTGGTTGATGAAACTCAACCCCAATGTCATCAATTTGCAGCAGTTTTATGCGCAAAATGATGAAGTGAAAAATCGCAGAGAAACCTATGAGCAGATGGTCAATGCCATATTAGCAGCGGTAAGGGCGGGTAAAAAAACCGTTTGTGCGCTCTATGGGCATCCTGGGGTGTTTGCCTGTGTTTCCCATATGGCGATTGCACGGGCGCGGGAGGAGGGATTTTCGGCCAAGATGGAGCCGGGGATCTCGGCCGAAGCGTGTTTATGGGCGGATCTGGGTATTGACCCTGGTAACTCTGGTCACCAAAGTTTTGAAGCCAGCCAGTTTATGTTTTTTAAGCATGTGCCCGATCCGACAACCCACTTATTACTCTGGCAAATTGCCATTGCGGGTGAGCATACATTAACGCAGTTCCATACCTCGGCGGACAGATTGCAAATTCTGGTGGAACAACTGAACCAATGGTATCCCCTCGATCATGAGGTGGTCATATATGAAGCGGCAAACTTGCCGGTACAAACGGCGCGCATCGAACGTTTACCATTAGCTAATTTACCCCAAGCACACCTAACACCGATTAGCACTCTGTTAATTCCGCCAGCAAAAAAGCTGGAATACAACTATGCTATTTTGGCTAAGTTAGGGATCGGCCCCGAAGATTTGGGCTAAATTGTAGTGTGGTATTGAACCATTATTATTAACAATAAGGAGAAAACATGTCTGCATTATCGGATTTTTTTACCCAGCTAGGCCAAGATGCGCAGTTGATGGAAGACTATAAACAGAACCCTGAGGCTGTAATGCGTGCCCATGGATTAACTGATGAAGAGATTACCGCTGTGATGACGGGGGATATGGAAAAATTGAAAACCTTAAGTGGCGATGAGAAGTATCAATCTTACCTTGTTATTTCACATGGTAATGGTGATTAATTGAAGCGTGTTTGCACTTTATTTGCGATTATTTTGGGCATACTCAGTATGCCCTTAATTGCTGCGCCTATAAATTATGATGAAGCGCTAACTAAGATTGAAGCATTACAACATTCTGACTTACCTGCCGCAATAACCAAGCTTAATACGATTGAACCTGAATTTGATAGGATGTCGCGCTTACAGCAGGGACGATTTTTGGTCTTTAAAGGTGCAGCTTCTATTTACACTGGAGAGTATCAAGCTGCAGTTGATATATTGAATCAGTCAGAAGCCTTACTGAAAGATTCTGATATGCTATTTTCTGCATATAGCTATGAGGCGACAGCCTATATTGCTTTACGCTATTTCAATGATGCTTTCAATGTGATGGGGAAGAGTCTTGGATTAATTGAGCGCATTGAAGATGTTAACCTTAAACGTGCCTCATATTTACGTTTGGCCAGTCTCTATACCGCCATGGGGATTACAGAAGAAGTGGCAACATACGCAGCTAAAGCTCTTGCTCTTGCTTCCCCTAATGATGTTAAAGATGTGTGTGTATCTAAACTATATTTATCCGTACACCAGCTAGAGGTGAAATCATATGCTAAAGCATTTGATGAATTTAAATTCACTCGTAACTTTTGTGAGTCTAATGGTTATCCACTAATTGCATATATTGCATTAAAAGGCATGGGTGAATCTAAGTTAAGGTTGGATGAACCACTCCCAGCCGTATCCTATCTATTAGATTCGCTAAAAGGTTATGAGTCATTTAATTTTCAACTTGAGATAAATAGTACACATGGGTTGCTTAGTGAAGCCTATTTGATGTTACAAGATTTTGCGAAAGCAGAGTTACATGCTCAGCATGTGATGAAACTTTCCGATGACTCTAGTAATACGGAACTTAAGCACACGGCCTCTCGGGTGCTCGCCAAGATTAGTGCTCAAAATAAACAATTTGAGCAAGCCTATGAATATTCAAGAAAAGAGCAAAATTATAATCAACTGATTTTTGATCAGTCTAAGATGAAGACCCTCGCTTATCAGGCGGCTAAATTTAACGCCGATGAACAGGCGCGTGAAATCAATTTACTCAACAAAGAGCGTGAACTCTATATTGCCCAGCAAATGGTAAAGGAGCGTGAGTATACTAATATGCTGATGTTTATCACTATATTAGTGGGCGGACTGTTTTTCCTCGGGATTTTATTAATCGTTGGCAGTTTGCAAAAGCGCAAATTTATGCGCATGGCGAGGATCGATGCCCTCACCGGCGTGCTTAATCGTGGGGCGGGGCAAGAGCTAGGGGAAAACCTGTTTGTACAAGTCGCGGCCCGGGGGGGGGGATTTTTGCGTGATCTTGTTCGACTTAGATCACTTTAAGTTAATTAATGACTCCTATGGTCACGGTACTGGAGATTGGGCGCTGAAAAAGGTCGTTGAGTCGATTAAGCCCCATATCCGCAATGGTGATGTGTTTGCCCGTATTGGTGGCGAAGAGTTTGCAATCTTTTTACCCTATGCTAATGAAGCAAAGGGCATGGAGGTTGCCGAGCTGTGCCGAACCAAAATTGAGGCAATTGATACCCATCATTCGGGGCATAAATTTGTGATCACCGCCAGTTTTGGGGCGAGTGGTATGAGGCAGGAGGATTTAAGTCTCGATCCCCTACTGCACCGTGCCGATATGGCCTTATACGCCGTGAAATCCAGTGGGCGTAATAGCATTTGTTGCTATTCGGATATATTAAAGTCCGATAAACAAGCGACCAGTTTAGGTAATCGATTAGTGAGCTTGCCATAGCGGTTTTAGCGGTTGGGTTAGTGAATGCCGCCGCGGGTTAATGGGTGTTTTTATTCATCTGTTTTTGTCTTGTTCCACGTTTCTCCCTGTTTTCCTCCTTCGCCGATTTATCCTTGTGTTTTGATTTTTCTCCTAAGTTTTAGGGTTTGTTAACAAATAAATAGGGTATGATTAGCGATTATTACCTAATTAGGTATGAGCGCTTGTTTTCCATAATTTTTACTTTGTTGGAGCCCTGATGGAACAGTCGAGTTTGCTGACTTCTGTGCTACTTTTTTTACTCGCCGCGGTGATTCTTGTGCCCTTAGGTAAGCGCTTTGGCGCGGGGCCTATTCTGTCTTATCTTGCTGCTGGGGTGATTTTAGGGCCTGGAGGCATGGCGTTAGTTTCCGATCCTGCCGCCGTTTTACACTTTGCCGAGCTTGGCGTGGTGCTGATGCTGTTTGTGCTCGGGCTTGAACTCAATCCAAGTAAACTTTGGGAACTGCGCAGCGCTATTTTTGGCTTAGGCAGCGGTCAGTTACTGCTTTCCTGGGCGGCGATTGGTGGCTTAGCTTGGGGATTTGGCCTATCCGTTGAGGCGGCGTTAGTGGTCGGTGCTGCGCTATCCCTATCTTCGACCGCTTTTGCGGTGCAGCTGATGAGTGAGCATAGACTACTGACTACTCCACTTGGGCGCGATGCCTTTGGGGTACTGTTAATGCAGGATCTTGCCGTGATCCCTATGCTGTTACTCACAGCCTACTTAGCACCTAATTCGGCACAGATTGCACACCATGCCGTGCCTTGGTATTGGACCTGTGTGGCCTTAGTCGGCTTTGTGTTGGTGGGCAAATATTTACTGCCGCGCGTGCTAAAACTCGTCGCCAGCAGTGGCGTCCGTGAAGTGCTGACCGCCTTTGCATTATTGCTGGTGATGGGCAGTGCCGAGTTGATGGAATGGCTCGGGTTATCCGCGGGTATGGGGGCATTTTTAGCGGGGATTATGCTAGCAAACTCCAGCTATCGACATCAGCTTGAAACGGACATCGAACCCTTTAAGGGGCTCTTACTCGGACTGTTTTTTATGGCGGTCGGTATGAGTATGGATTTAACGTTATTGCTGACTGAGCCCTTACTTATCTTAGCCATATTGCTGGGTATGTTAGTGATTAAAACCTTAGTACTGATGTTCCTTGGGCGCTTACGTCATCATACATGGCGCCCGAGTATTGCCCTTGGATTAATCTTGGCTGAGGGGGGCGAGTTTGCCTTTGTGCTGTTATCGCAGGCGCAATTATCCGGTATTGTGGGCGACAAAATTGCACAGATTTTAGTGCTTGCTATCGGTCTATCGATGGCGGTTACACCGCTGATTTTCACCTTGTTCCGGGCCACTAAAGCTAAAGTGGTGGATACCCGCCTGCCCGATACCATTAATGTGACTGAGTCAGAGGTGGTGATCGCTGGCTTTGGTCGAGTAGGACAGATAACGGGACGGATTTTGGCCTCCTCGGGTATTCCATTTGTGGCTTTGGATAAGGATGCCAGCCATGTGGATGTGATCCGTAAATATGGCGGTGAAGTGTATTTTGGTGATGCGAGACGGTTAGATATGTTGATGTCGGCGGGGATTGCACGCTCACGGTTACTCTTGCTGGCGGTCGATAACGTTGAGGATTCCATCGAGATTGCCCAGCAAGTGAAAACCCATTTCCCCCATATCCATATTGTGGCGCGGGCAAGGGATCGTAACCATGCCTATCGCTTGATGAGTCTGGGGGTAACCGATGTGTTCCGGGAAACCTTTGGCTCGGCGTTATCCGCCAGCGAGAAGATCCTTCAAGGCTTAGGTTTGTCGCAGGTGCAGGCCAACGAACGGGTGAAAATTTTTGCCGAGCACGATAAAAAGCTGGTGGTTGCCAGTGCCGCCCATCAACATGATTTAGCGACGCTGATTGATTTATCAAACAAAGGTAAAGCCGAGTTGGAGTCCTTGATGCGCGGCGATAGGGAAAATGTGAGTTAAGTTTTATTGCCTAAAAGAAATAAGAGAGCCCATAGGCTCTCTTATTATTTATGGCTGCGGGAGAATGCTTAGAAACTGTAGTTATATTGCAATGTCATATTGCGTTCTTCGCCAGGCATACCGCCGAGGAACATGGCTTTACTGTAATAGTCTTTGTTGAACAGATTATTAATATTGAGCTGCACTTTCCACGAGTCGGCGGTGTAGCTGATTGCCGAGTCCACTATGGTATAACTGGGCACGTAACCCTCTGGGATCCCAAATGAGTTTGAGTGAGTGCTTCTATCATCCACATATTTTGCGCCAAGACTGAGTTCAATTGGGCTGGGTAGTGCAAACCAGTCGGCACCGTAGGTTACCCAAGCGCTGGCAGTGACATAGGGCACGCCTTTTTGACGGCTGTTGTAGGTTGAACTGTTTGGGTTTTGTTTATCCCTTGCATCTTGGTACATACCGTTGAGGTTGATACGCCAATTGTCGTTTAAGTGGGCATTGAGATCGAGTTCAACCCCTTGGGTATCTTCGCTGCCGTCGTAGAAATACACGGGGACTTCTGGCCCTGAGACGCCTAATTTATAGTCTTCATTCGTATAGGGCACATTGGTGCGTGAACTTTTAAACAATACAAGGGATGCGAGCAGTTGATCATCAAAGGCTTTAAAGCGCATACCCAGATCATTGCTTACCGATTCAGAATCTTCACGGTCAGTATGAGTGCCTGTGACAGAACCTAAAATATTGTAGGCGGTGCGTCCCTTAGCGTGATTAATAAAGAATGACAGATCATCCATCGGCATATAGGTCATGCCTAAGTTATAGGTAGTGCCGTTATCCGTGGTGTCCTGTTCTTGGGTCGCTTTGGCTTGGCTGGTACTGTAGCGCGCATCGACACCTAAATGTTCATAGCTTTGTTTTATCTCATTAAAGGCAACACCAATCCGAGTTGTAAAACCGTAACCTAAATAACCAACATGCTGTAGTCCTAGGCCCCAGGCACTGACTGTCTTGTTATAGTTGGCGGTTTTTAGTGGATCATAGTCCTCAAATGTACCTGTGCCCCAAATAGGGTGGCGAATGTCGTAGATGTAGGGGAGTGATCCCTGGTAAGTGGTTTTCCCGTCCTTGCTTTTAAAGATTTGATCCGCATCGTAGATAGAGTATTGCTGGAAGCCAATTGTACGGTCTTCGTAGTTAGCGTTAAGTAATAACTCATTGTCTATATTGCTAATTTGGAAGTCATAGCGCAAATCGGCAAAATATTGCCAGGATGTTTCATCTGCATCGACTTTACGGTATTCCTGCCGTCTGGCGGCAAAGGGATATAACACGCCATTTTCAACTAAGGGCGCACGCGGATCGGCATTGATTGCCCCTTTATTATTCCAATAGACGTAGTTATAGGCACCAGTTTGGCGAGCAAACCCCGAGGTGTAGTCACGGTACTGCAGTTGTTGGTTGAGGAAGAGATTGTCGTTAAAGTAGATATTGTGGGTCAGCTTAAATCTTAATTCTTCGCCTTCGTTATCCTTCGCCATGGGCGAAATCAGGCCCGCATCGCCAAAGGAATAGGGCGTTAGACCATCACCGCTTGCCAATGATGCCGCTAATTGCTGGCGCTGCTCATCGGTCAGTTGTATGCCTTTACCATTAGGATCGTTGATCAAATCTTGCCAACTGACTTCCCCGGCGGTTTTACCATTAACAGAGTCGGCGTTATAGATCCGAATAGGGTGGCCAATGGAGTCAACGGCAATGGCATCTTTGATATAAGCCCCTGAAAGCATTAAATCTTGGCTATCAGTAATCAACCACTTTAAGGAGGCGTACACTTCGTCTCTGTCGGTCCCTAAATCCCGATATCCCTCACTTCGGGCGGATTTGGCGACTAAGCGATAGGCAAGGTCCTCCGTGAAACCGCCGGTACTATCGAGTGCCAATGAATAGGTCTCCCACTGGCCGATTTCAGCGGTAAATTTATGGTTTGACTCAAATTGAGGCTTTTTCTCGATCAGGTTGATGACTCCGCCTGCACTCCCCATACCGTAGAGACCGGTCGCTGGGCCCTTTAGCACCTCAACTGAGCCTACATTGGTTAAAGAGCGTGTAGGGTTAAAAGTGTTACCAAGGCCCGCACCACCATACATACCGTCATAGGTATAGTTAGCGCCTAAACCACGGATCATTAAGTTATCGCCAATCCCATAGTTATTCCCCGCCTGGGTCACACCACTGATGTTATGGATCAAATCCTGAAGATTATCTGTACCTTGGGCTTCTATTAATTCTTGATCGACAATCACAACGGCAGCAGGGGTTTCCATTAGTGACATATCGGATTTGGTTGCCAGCCCTGAATTTTTAACGACGGAGTTTTGTTTACCATAAACCGTAATACGTTCGACATTGGTTGGGTTGTTTGGCGCTGAAATGGGATCCGCCAATACGGTTTGATGCAGGCTGCCCATGCAGGCGAGTGCGATGAGTGATAAGCAAAATGGCTTCATTAATGTATTCCCCCATGAAAAGTTGCGAATGATAATGGTTTTCATTTTGTTTGCAACAAATGTTTCAGGATAAGAGGGGGTATCGCAGCAGCATCCTTTACGTATAAGAAACGGTAAAAACTAAGGGGAGGGAGTCCTATTGCTGAGCAACTCCCATGTTGTTGGTGGCATTTTCACTAACATGCCGTTGTTATTTCGACTTTGTTTCATTTTTTTTATAAAAAAGTGATTATTTTTTTAGTTAACCAGAGCAACCGACCTTGTTGATCTGGAAACGCAACCCTAAGTGAAGTGATCTATAGGTTTATGTGATCAACTGTTTACGTAAACGTCAAATTAAAACGACTGTTTAAATTTATCATGCATCACTTAATGTTTAAAGTTATGATTTTTATCACATTTAAATCTTTACCTCTAGGTTAGTTCAAAACATCTGCATATTTCTACTTAGGTCTAATATGACATTAAGTATGTACTTTTTAATTTACTTTGTGTAATAAAATTACGGAATAAATTACATTGCATCGCTGTTGGTAAAGTTGTCTGACAATTTTCATATTAGTAAATATTCATGCTATTGCAAATGTTTTATTTTGTTTGAAATCAATGTGGTTATCGGTAATTTTTCACTTGGTATGACCAATTTTCAATGCAATTCTGGTCAATTTTAATCCCCGTTTGGACTGTTGCAAATACAATGGTTTGTCGGTAAGTTTTAGTTCGAAACAAACATTTGATGGTTTTGTGGCTGATTTTTAGACAGTGGCATTGGGGCCTGTCCCCGTGTCTGTGACAAAACTGTGATAGTTGAGCCTCTTGGGAGGGCGAGAAGATGACGGAACACACTTTGAGTGAACAGCAGTTGAATTCAGCGCTGGGGAAATCAATCTCCAGCGGCCCATTAACCATAGTGGGTAAAGATATTCCTGGGCAGGAAGTCATTTTTACCGAAGGGGCCATTGCCTTACTCGAGTCTCTTTGCCGCGAGTTTGGTGACGAAGTCCCCGCTTTACTCGCTAAGCGTAAAGATAAGCAAGCTCGTATTGATAAAGGGTCATTACCAGACTTTTTACCCGAAACCCGTGCGATTCGAGATGGGGTGTGGCAAATCCGAGGTATTCCTCAAGATCTGCTTGATCGCCGTGTGGAAATTACGGGTCCCGTTGAACGTAAGATGGTGATTAACGCGCTCAATGCGAATGCCAAAGTGTTTATGGCTGACTTTGAGGACTCCCTCGCGCCGAGTTGGCAAAAAGTCGTCGAAGGTCAAATCAATCTACGCGATGCTGTGCGAGGGGATATCGAATACACGGCTCCCGAAACGGGCAAGCATTATAAGTTGGGGCCCAATCCCGCGGTATTGATCTGTCGGGTCCGTGGTCTGCATTTAAAAGAGAAGCATGTTGAGTTCAATGGTCAGGCCATCCCCGGCTCACTGTTCGACTTTGCCCTGTATTTTTACCATAACTACCGCCAACTGTTGGCGAAAGGCAGTGGACCCTACTTCTATATTCCTAAGCTAGAAAGCCATATTGAGGCGCGCTGGTGGGCAAAAGTGTTTGCTTTCGTTGAAGAAAGATTCTGCCTGCAGGCGGGCACTATCAAGTGTACTTGCCTGATTGAGACGCTGCCCGCGGTGTTTGAAATGGATGAGATCCTCTATGAATTGCGTTCTAACATTGTCGCGCTTAACTGCGGCCGTTGGGATTATATCTTCAGTTATATCAAAACATTAAAGCGTCATAGTGACAGAGTGTTGCCCGATCGCCAGGCGGTCACTATGGACACGCCTTTCTTAAGCGCTTATTCAAGACTCTTGATTAAGACCTGTCATAAACGTGGCGCCTTAGCCATGGGCGGCATGGCGGCCTTTATTCCAGCGAAGGACCCCGCACAAAATGAAGCGGTTTTGCAGCGAGTGCGTAGGGATAAAGAGTTAGAAGCGCGTAACGGCCACGATGGTACTTGGGTGGCACACCCTGGGCTTGCCGACACGGCCATGGGGATTTTCAATGAATACATAGGCCAAGAACACTGCAATCAATTGCATATCACCCGTGACGTGGATGCGCCGATCCTTGCCAGTGAACTACTTAAAACCTGCGATGGCGAGCGTACCGAACAGGGGATGCGCCTCAATATTCGTATCGCACTGCAATATTTAGAGGCGTGGATCAGCGGCAATGGTTGTGTGCCTATCTATGGCCTAATGGAAGATGCGGCCACGGCGGAGATTTCTAGGGCATCCATTTGGCAGTGGATCCAGCATGGTAAGTCGTTGTCAAACGGCAAACTGGTCACTAAACAACTCTTTAAGGACATGCTGGTGGAGGAGCTTGCCAATGTGAAGCAGGAAGTGGGTAGCGACAGATTCACCCATGGCAAGTTTACCCAAGCCGCAGTATTGCTGGAGGATATTACTACTTCCGACGAGCTGGTCGATTTCTTAACCTTACCCGGTTACGAGATGCTCACTGCTTAGCATAAAAGTTGTTAACGGTGTTATGTAAACACTATTAGCTGTGGCGGGGCTACCGCCAATCAAACCCATGAGCAGAGTGAAACTGGGGGGCAGTTTCATGATAGCTACAACATCACAGAGAAAGGAGTGACCCTATGACTAAGGCAACGCAGATTTCACGTCAACAGCAGATTGATGCGATCAAGCAAGACTGGGCAGAAAACCCACGTTGGAAACATGTGCGTCGTCCTTACACGGCGGAAGAAGTGGTGGCATTACGCGGCTCAATCGTGCCAGAGAACACCATCGCAAAACGGGGTGCGGCTAAGTTATGGGATTTAGTCAACGGTGGCGCGAAAAAAGGTTACGTCAACTCCCTTGGCGCCTTAACCGGCGGCCAGGCGGTGCAACAGGCCAAAGCGGGTATCGAAGCGATTTATCTTTCTGGCTGGCAAGTGGCAGCCGATGCGAACTTGGCTGGCACTATGTATCCAGACCAATCCTTGTACCCAGCGAACTCAGTTCCGGCTGTGGTATCGCGGATTAATAATTCCTTTCGCCGTGCAGATCAAATCCAATGGGGTAATGGCGTCAATCCAGAAGATGAAGCATTTGTGGATTACTTCCTACCGATCATCGCCGATGCCGAGGCGGGTTTTGGTGGGGTATTAAACGCCTTCGAATTGATGAAGTCGATGATCGATGCAGGCGCTGCCGGTGTGCATTTTGAAGATCAGTTAGCTTCGGTTAAAAAATGTGGCCACATGGGCGGTAAAGTATTAGTGCCTACCCAAGAAGCGGTGCAAAAATTAGTTGCGGCGCGTTTAGCGGCGGACGTGAGCGGTGTTGAAACTTTAGTGATTGCCCGTACCGATGCGAACGCAGCCGATCTGTTGACCTCCGATTGCGATCCCTATGATCGTGACTTTGTGACTGGCGAGCGCACCAGTGAAGGGTTCTATCGCGTGAGAGCGGGTCTTGACCAAGCGATTTCCCGTGGTCTTGCCTACGCCCCCTATGCCGACTTGATTTGGTGTGAAACCGCTAAGCCAGATTTGGAAGAAGCGCGTATTTTCGCCGAAGCTATCCATGCCAAATACCCAGATCAGTTGCTGGCCTATAACTGTTCACCATCCTTCAACTGGAAGAAAAACTTGGATGACGCCACTATTGCGCGCTTCCAACAGGCCTTATCCGACATGGGTTATAAGTACCAGTTCATCACTTTAGCCGGTATCCACAACATGTGGTACAACATGTTCGATCTTGCATATGACTATGCTCGTGGCGAAGGTATGAAGCACTATGTCGAGAAAGTTCAAGAAGTTGAGTTTGCTGCAGCCAAGAAGGGTTATACCTTCGTGGCCCATCAGCAGGAGGTTGGTACTGGCTATTTCGACCAAGTGACCACAGTGATCCAAGGTGGCCATTCATCGGTCACGGCGCTGACGGGCTCTACCGAAGAGGAGCAGTTTTAAGCGATTGCTAAGGTCGATTTACCCGTAAGATGTTGTCAATGTAAGCCCTGTGTTTAGCTGCGTTGCAGCTGTTGTACCCCCGTGCAGTCCGCCTACATGTGCTGCACGGGTTTTTAAGTCAAAACTTGTGACTTAACTTCCTACCCAGTAAGTATTTGCTTGCCTAAGCTTGGCGACTCTCTGAGTCGCTATTTTTTTATCGTTAACTGACTGATTATTATGGTGCAACTCTGATTCGACTTGGTGCAATTTTCGGGTGACTTTACAGTAGCTTATTGCTATCTCATTGTTATTTAATGGCGAGTAAAAATGGCCTGAATAATGCTCTCAATATTAGGCAAGCTTATTTGCGCACTTAAGCTGTTTGTTGGCATTCATATTGAGGTCATCGCCATGAAATATTACAGTCGTCGTTTAGTTAAACCCGAACATTTAAACCCCGCGAACACACTGTTTGGTGGCCAGCTATTAAGTTGGATTGACGAAGAGGCCGCCATCTTTGCCGCCTGCCAGATGAAGAGTAGCAGCCATGTCACTAAATTGATCTCAGAAATCAATTTTATGACGCCAGCCCGTCAAGGGGATGTGCTCGAATTTGGCTTAGAGTTGGTGAGTCTTGGACACAGTTCCATCACTGTCAGTTGCCAAGTGCGCAATAAGATGACGCAGGCGCCTGTGGTCAGTATCGATAAGATGGTGTTTGTAAACGTCAATGCGCAAGGTTTACCTGTGCCCCATGGTATTCGGGCGAATGCGGCTTAATGGTGGGGGCTTAGCATGTACTAAGCCGCTTAAAATGGACTACTGCTTAAAATGGACAGTGACGCCTAGGTGTCACTGTGATCAGTCTTCTTTTGTTAAATCTTCTTTCACCGATTTCACCGCGTCCCTTGATGCGTGTCCAATCGCCTTAGTGGTATCACGGGTGGCGTGACCTATCTCCTTGGTGACATCTTTAGTGGTGGTGCCAATGGCTCGCCCTGCGTCCTTTAAATCTGCACAGGCCGTAGTTGCAAGCAATAGCGGGATCATAAACAACGTCGCTTTATTCATCTTGATATCCATCACTTAAAAGTGAGTTCCTAACATTAAGTCCAACCAATATAACAGATAGTTGTATTTTGTTTAATGTTCTGATCAGGATGCTTGTGGCGTTGTTAGTGTAATTTTAGGTGCGGATGGATAATACGACTGATGCCTTTAGCAAATCTCAGTAGGATTATCGTGGATGCCAGCACTGTACACTGGCATCCAATCGGGAGTGATTAAACCTGCTCGAGTTTAGCTAAACGCTGCTGATAATCTTCAATCAGATGCTGCATAATTTCCTCAGGTGCGGCATCGTCACAGCATTCATCTAAAAAGATTTTAAAGGTGACGAGGGCGTGGCCATCATTTTTCAACCTATCACTCTGCATAGAAAAATAAGCGTCTTCATTCTCGGCTTTGCGAACGACAAATTTATTGGTTTCGAAGGATTTATCACCTGAAAGTTCATGCCATTTGGTAATACGGTTTAACGCAATTTCACAGGACTGGTTCATTTCGATATGGTTTAACCAAGTAACGGGATGTTCAGGATCTTTGTAATGCGGACATCTAACTGTGTAGTTATATACGTGCGTGATTGCTGTCATAGCGTACCTACCTGTTCGAGGATATTGTTGCCATCATAGGCATCGTTTTTGAATTCGGTCAATCATTAATTATGACTATTAAGTGCGATTGCTTTTCTAAATAAAGCGTTTGTTTTTGTATAAAAATTAAACAGTTGCTTCGGTTTGTTATAACGCTATTTAGCATGAGTTTTTTACCAATAACTTTGTGCTAGCTCTCAGTTTAGAATGAAGTTTCGCTTTTGCTGAATTACTGACTAATAAAGCAACAGCTGGCCATCAGTGTTATCAGTGTAAGTGATAAAAACAGTCATTGGCTCAATAAGTAGGGCGAATCGCGTATTGATGGAATAAACGTAGGTCATAAAAGCAGAAGAGAGAATGGACAGAGGCCCATTCGCTAGAACGGGCCTCTCAGCTGGCTTCATCTTTTGCAGGGAAAAAGCGAACTGGGAACAGTTTATCGGATCTGTAACAGGGTGTAACCCACAGAGATCACGTTTTTTATATCATTTTGCGATAACTGTGAGATTGCATTGCGATTCCACCTGACCTCATTCAGATTAGAGCGCATTAGTGAAGATCTGGCAGATCTCCCCATGGGTCGCTTGTTTTGGATTGGTGAAGCCACAGGTATCTTTTAAGGCGTTATCCGCAAGGGTTGGAATATCCTCCGCTTTCACGCCTAACAGGGTCAGGTTTTCAGGAATTTTTACCGCAACAGATAACTTTTTAATTGCAGAAATCGCGGCTTCCGCCCCTTGCTTATCCGTCATGCTGGACACATCCACGCCCATCGCCTTGGCAATGTCTTTTAAACGTTCGGGGACGACCTGAGCGTTGTATTCCTGCACATGGGGCAGCAGCAGGGCATTACATACGCCGTGTGGCAGATCGTAGAAACCGCCTAACTGATGCGCCATCGCATGCACATAACCTAAGCTGGCATTGTTAAAGGCCATACCCGCTAGAAACTGGGCGTAGGCCATTTGCTCACGGGCGTTGATATCTTGACCATTTTCCACCGCGTTCACTAAGTTAGCCTGAATTAGCTCAATCGCCTTGATAGCACAGGCATCGGTGATAGGGTTCGCTGCGATAGACACATAGGCTTCGACTGCGTGAGTCAGTGCATCCATACCCGTTGCCGCCGTGAGGCTTGCAGGCTTTTTCAGCATTAGCTCAGGATCATTGACCGACAGCAAAGGCGTAGTGTGTTTATCGACAATTGCCATTTTAATATGGCGGGCTTCGTCGGTAATGATACAGAAGCGGGTCATCTCACTGGCGGTGCCGGCGGTGGTGTTAATCGCCACTAAGGGGAGCTGTGGCTTTGCAGAGCGGTCTAACCCTTCGTAGTCTTTAATGCTGCCGCCGTTGGTGGCTACAAGGGCGATACCCTTGGCACAATCATGGGGAGAACCACCGCCGAGGGAAATCACAAAGTCACACTCGTTGGCTTTTAGCAGGGCGAGACCGGCTTCGACGTTCGCCACGGTTGGATTAGGTTGTACACCATCATAAATGGTGGAGGTAATGCCATTTTGACCGAGTTTTTCGGCCACTTCACCGACTAAGCCAATCTTGACTAAGGGTTTATCCGTCACTATGAGTGCGTGTTTAAAGCCTAAGGTTTTGATATCACCGATAGCGTCATCCACTGCGCCTTGGCCTAATACGTTGACAGAAGGAATAAAAAATTTAGCAGCCATAAATCCACCTATATAAATTGTAAAGATAAATTTGTTTCATTTTCTGGTTACCAAGCTACCAATTAAGGGGGAGTCGATATGTGATTCAGATCGAGTTCAAGGGCTTATTGAGGCTAATTTCCCACTAAAGTTGGAACTTGGTAACAAAATGATGGATTTTTATGACGGAGCCGCACGGGTATTAAAAAGCACTGAATATTCAGTGCTTTTTTACGCTATAACATTCGCTTTAGCGGGGGGATTTAGCTGGCTGGACAGTTGGTTTCTGTCACTGAATTGATAAAAATTTCTTCAACCGGCGTATAGGAGAAACCACCGCTGGTTTTCGTGGGCACTATGCTTATTTGATCGACCACCTCCATCCCTTCAACGACTTTGCCAAAAACGGCAAAACCATAACTGCTGGCCGATGCATCCAGATCCGGATTATCTAAAATATTGATAAAGAACTGTGATGTTGCAGAATCAGGAACAGTCGTTCTCGCCATTGCAATTGTTCCGCGTTTATTGCTAATGCCGACCGCGGCCTCGTTGGCTATGGGAGCATTGGTCGGTTTACTCTGTAATCCCGTCGTAAACCCGCCGCCTTGAATGACAAAATTATTGACCGCTCTATGGAATAAAGTGCCGTTATAGAATGACTTATCCACATACTGCTTAAAGTTTTTACCTGTGATCGGCATATTAGTTAGGTCAATCGCGAGGGTGATGTCGCCCTTCGATGTGCCCATTAAATAGCAGATATCGGCGGATAATGCGGGTGGGGTTGGATCCGGTGTCGGTATTGTCGGCGTCGAGTCTTCCTCGCTACTACCACCGCAAGCTGTTAACAGGAGTGTCAATCCACTCGCAAAGAGCAGTCCTGTGAATGTTTTCATTTTATATCCTTATTTTTATTGAAATTTATTACAAATCCATCGACGGAGATAGCATAGGTTGTGAATACTGGACTCCAATAAGCATCGCTACATGTTGGACGTATGTTGCTTTTTTGTGGCTGAGGGAATGGTGACAGAAGTGGCTCGCATAATTCAAGGTAAAATTCTAATTGATACAAAGTGTTGCAGCTTATTTATTGCTGTTTTATTAACCAGATTTCAAGAGGGGACAGGTTGAGACAGCGTGGTGATTGGTATCCGCCCTCCATTGGGAGGCATTTACAGCATTAAAAATGCTCCCTTTAAGTTCATTGCACCTTTTTTAACCACTGCCTGCTTCAATCTAGTGCGTTAAGGCGGTTTTCTATCACGGCAATAATTTTCAATATTCCAGGTTAAGTTATTCAAGTCACTGATTTATCAATTGTCTTCACTGTCATTTGGCTGACACAAATTTGTCGTCATGCTGTTATTTTGTGCTGGCATGGTTACTGCCTATCTAACGCTATGGATGAGCCGTCGCGGGGGCGACAAATATGGGGCTGGAGAAGTTGCTGTATTTGCGAGGGGTTGGAGCGGACTTTACTGACTGCTTTGGCCAGTATATCCGCATTCCTGAGACGGATAGGCAAGGGATTTTGACTTGCATGCTAAAGGAAAAAAACGCCCTTGCCAGTGGTGAGACATGCACGCAGGCACAGCTAGCCTTACTCGGAGAGAGTGGGATTGAAGCCCAAATCCATCGGCTCGATGCGCAGCATTGGACTCAAGTTTTGCCCACATTTCATTGGTGTTATGTGGATGAGCCTTGGCTCAACCTCTATTTACCCCAGGATTATACTGGCGAGTTAGCTATCACTGTCGCTTGTGAACATGGTGAGTCTATTGCTTTTGATGTGCCATTCGCATTATTAAAGCCGATAGGTAACTACCGAATTCAACATGCCCTCTTCGGTGAGGGTCAGTATATTCAGTATCGCCTCGATTTAGTTCATGACGACTTAGGTTTGGGGTATCACGGGATAGCGCTAAAGTTGAAGTCGCCATTAGCGGTCAGTCGCCAACGGACTGAAAACCCTGTTCCCAAAGCCTTCCATGGCACTTTGATGGTGGCGCCTAGGGCGGCGTACCAAGGTGTGCTCAGTGCCACGCTCCAAGGAAAACGCCATAAACCTTGGGGAGTGAGTGTTCAGCTATACAGTTTGCGCAGCGATAGCCAATGGGGCATGGGTGATTTTGGCGATCTTGAGGAGTTGATTGCTTTTCTTGCGAGTCATGGGGCTGATTTTATTCAGCTGAATCCACTGCATGCCCTCGATATCGCCGCGCCGGAACATCCTAGCCCCTACAGTCCATGCGATCGCCGCAGGCTTAACCCTTTATATATCCATTTGCAAAGCGTGCCCGAGTATGAACCGTTAGCCAGCGAGTTTACGTCATCGTGTTGGCAGGAGGCAATTGCTGCGCTCAACCGGAATAATTGGCTCGATTATCCCAAGGTGAGTGAGCTTAAGTACCGCGCCTTTGCCCGCTTATATGGCGTCTTTTGCGAAGTGCATTTAGCGAAGGAGACCCCGAGAGCAAAGCGTTTCAATGACTTTGTGGCCGAGCAGGGGGCCGCCTTAGTTGAATTTGCTCAAGCTGAATCCCTAAGAAGTCCAAGGGCGATCGCCCAGGATGAGGGCTTCTACTTATATTTGCAGTTTGTTGCCGAAACCCAGCTGCAACTGTGTCAGTTAAGAGCCAAAGAAGCGGGGATGGGCATTGGGCTTATTCGGGATTTGGCCGTAGGCGCAGCGCTGCAAGGGGTTGAAGTTCAAGCAAATTCCGAACAGTTTTGCCTCAATGCCAGCATAGGTGCACCGCCGGATCCCTTTGCCCCCCAAGGTCAGAATTGGGGATTGACCCCCCTCGATCCCGTCAAATTGAAACAGCATGATTACCGCCATTTTATTGAACTTATCCGTGCCAATATGGAGAACTGCGGGGCGCTACGCATCGATCATGTGATGGGTTTACTGCGTCTATGGTGGTGGCCGCTTGAAAAGCAGTTAGGTGGGGGGGCCTATGTGTATTACCCCGTTGAAACTTTGCTGGCCATCGTATGCCTTGAGAGCCAGCGTGCCCGTTGCATTGTGATTGGTGAAGATCTAGGGCTAGTGCCACCGGATATTATCCACCGCCTCTACCATGGGGGCATTTACTCCAACGAGTTGTTCTATTTTTGCAAAGAAGGTCAAGGCTTTAAATTACCGAGTCAGTACAAATCCCAGAGTCTAATGATGCTCGCAAACCACGATGTGCCGACTCTGGTCGCCTGGTGGTGTGGGAGCGATTTGCACTTAAGGCGGCAGCTCACCCTATTTGCCAGCGATGGGCAGCTAGATGAAGCCTTGACTGCGCGGGAATATGAGAAACAGCAGTTAGTGTCCCTGCTAATCCAGCAAAAGCTATTACCGGACTCTGCGGCCCAAGAGGTTGATATTAATGAGCTATTAACCGCTTGGATGACCCTTGGCGCCTCGGGTTGCAGTGCGCTCTATAGCGTGCAGTGGTGCGATCTTCTGGGCGATCGCCACGCGGTGAATATTCCAGGGACTTGGCTGGAATACCCTAACTGGCAACGGCGTTTGCCCCTTGGCGTCACGCAGGCTAAGACTCGGGGGGAAATTCGCCAGCGCTTGCAGAATATTGCCAGCGCGCGGCAACTGTCCCTGCGAGCCACCCATTCACCCGATTGAACCATTGATGAATTACGGAAGCAAAATGATGACTGAGGCTAATGCTTATTTTTATGACGGTGCCGAGGTGGCGCTGCTAAATGGTCAATACACGGATGTGTTTTCACTCTTAGGTATGCACAGTTCGCCGGATGGTAAGGGACTCATAGTACGTTGCTTTTTACGCAATGCCCTTAAGGTTGATGTGATAAGTCTTAAAGATGGCCGCAAAGTGGCGAGCCTGGATAGAGTCAATGAGCAGGGTCTGTTTGCGGGCACATTGGGGCGGCGGGTTAAGCCATTTCTCTATTGCTTAAGGGTGGAATATCCCCTATGCCAGTTAGAGATAGTTGACCCCTACCAATTTGGTTCTTTGCTCAGCGACGATGATGTTTATCTGTTTGGCGAAGGTAGCGCCGAGCGGGCCTACGGCTTTTTAGGGGCGAATTGGCGTTATGTGGATGGCATTGAAGGCGTGCATTTTTGTGTATGGGCGCCCAATGCGAAACGGGTTTCCCTCGTCGGGGATTTCAATCATTGGGATCATACCCGCCATGTGATGCGCCAACATATCGCTAATGGCCTTTGGGAGCTATTTTTACCTAATGTGGTCGAAGGTGCGCACTATAAGTTTGATCTGGTTTATCAAAATGGTGAGCGTCACGCCAAAGCCGATCCTATGGCAACCCAAATGGAATGCGCGCCCCATAATGCGTCTATCGTGCCGCCTAAAGCCCATCACAGTTGGAATGACACCGCTTGGATGAGCAAGCGGGCGGCAACGGCGTGGCATAAAGCGCCTATGTCTATCTATGAAGTGCACTTAGGTTCCTGGCGCCGCAAGGGGAGTCATGGCGAGCAATTCTTAGATTATCAAGATCTTATTGAACAGCTGATTCCCTATGTGAAGGCGCAAGGTTTTACCCATATCGAATTGATGCCGATCAGTGAATACCCCTTCGATGGCTCATGGGGTTATCAGCCCGTTGGCCTCTTTGCCCCGAGCCACAGATTCGGCGAGGCCAGTGGACTCAAGGCCTTTGTTGATGCCTGCCACCGGGCGGATATCGGCATTATTCTCGATTGGGTCGCGGCTCATTTTCCTAAGGATCCCCACGGCTTAGTGCGTTTTGACGGCACTTGTTTATACGAGCATGAGGATCCCCGCAAGGGCACTCACCCCGACTGGGACACCCTGATCTACAACTATGACCGCGGTGAAGTGCGCAGTTTTTTACTGAGTAATGCCTGCTATTGGCTAAGGGAGTTTCATTTCGATGGCCTAAGGTTAGATGCAGTGTCTTCCATGTTGTACCTCGATTACAGCCGCGAACCGGGGCAATGGTTACCCAATGCCTATGGCGGGCGGGAAAATCTTGAGGCCATCGATTTTCTGCAGGTACTTAATCAGCGTCTTTATCAAGCCTTTCCCGGTATTTGCATGATAGCCGAGGAGTCTACCGCCTTTGCGGGGGTGACTAAACCTACGGATCACCATGGTCTGGGCTTCGGCTTTAAGTGGAATATGGGCTGGATGAATGACAGTTTAAGTTATTTAGGGCGCGATCCTATTTATCGTCAATACCATCACCATCAACTGACCTTCAGCCTAATGTACGCCTACACTGAGCAGTTTATGTTGTCCGTCAGCCACGATGAAGTCGTGCACGGCAAGGGGTCACTGCTGCATAAAATCCCCGGCGATGATTGGCAAAAATTTGCCACTCTGCGTGCCTACTATGGCTTTATGTGGGGACATCCGGGTAAGAAGCTCTTATTTATGGGCAGTGAGTTTGCCCAACATAACGAGTGGAATCATAACCACAGCTTAGACTGGCATCTACTGGCCTTTGAACCACACCAAGGGGTACAGCACTGGCTTCGCGATCTCAATCAGTTATATCGGCAAATGCCAGCGTTATCCGTACTGGATTATGACACTGCGGGGTTTCGTTGGCTCGATTGTGACAATGGTCGTGACAGCATTTTCACCTTCGTGCGTTATGGCTTAGCAGGGGATGCACCCCTCGTCTTTGTGATCAATATGACGCCCACGGTTCACCAAGGGTTTCGCATCGGCTTACCCCAAGGCGGGGATTTTTGTGAATATCTCAACAGCGATAGCCATCTCTATGGTGGCTCTAATCAGGGCAATGCAGGCATAGTCGTGGCTGAGGCGCAGCCATGGCAGGGGATGGCGCAGAGTGCGCTGATTACAGTGCCGCCTCTGGGTTGTCTAGTCCTAGGCCCTGCAGCGGGCCGAGGTTAACAGGCTATGGCAACCGAGGCTTGGCTGACATCGAAGCACCATTTCCCCTATGAACTCAGTGCAGGAAGCCCTTTTCCTCTCGGGGCAACTGTGGATGAGGGCGGGGTGAATTTTTCGTTATTCTCCGCCCATGCGACTGGGATCGAACTCTGCCTATTCGATGATGCAGGCCATAGCGAAATCCACCGTATTGCCCTGAGTGAACAGACGCAGCAGATCTGGCATGGCTATGTGCACGGGCTTAAGGCCGGGCAACTGTATGGCTATCGGGTTTATGGTCCCTATGAACCGCAGCTCGGACACAGATTTAATCCCCATAAATTGTTGCTCGACCCCTATGCACGTCAGCTGGTTGGCGAGTATCAACACCATAGCGCTAACTACGGCTATGAATTAAATAATAGTAGTGAAGACTTATCATTCAGTACCTTAGATAACGCGGCTTTTATGCCTAAGTGCAAAGTGGTGGATATTCGGCCACTTATCGCTGCCGCCAAGGATTCGGCCATTCGACCACTCGTTCGCCGGCCATTAGAGCAAAGCATTATCTATGAGATGCATCTTAAGGGTTTTACGGCGGCGCATCCCGAGATTGACGATAAGCGGCGGGGCAC
>Ga0210009_1000593_pt1 | contig 38854 bp, 32 predicted proteins | sample CryGeyCG2114_065_FD_185457 | JGI IMG/M metagenome (GOLD analysis project Ga0210009, IMG submission 185457) | Groundwater microbial communities from aquifer - Crystal Geyser CG12_big_fil_rev_8/21/14_0.65 (SPAdes) (version 2) | ecosystem: Environmental > Aquatic > Deep subsurface > Groundwater ...
AGAACCCGATGGTCCCATCACAGAAAGGAATTCCCCTTCTCTAATTTCAAGATTTATGTTTCTTAACACAAAAGTTTTAATAAACTTATTTGTGTAATATTTTTCTATATTTTTTAGCTTAATCATTTTAATTGTCTTCTTCTTGATTATTACTTATACATGAAATTTTTCGTTAAAATTTTCTGTTACAATGTGACCATCAAATAAATGAACGACTCTGCTGCCATACTCGGCATAAGCTGGTGAGTGAGTTACCATTATTACTGTTGTACCAGCATCATTTAAATCGCTTAGCATTCTCATAACTTCATCGCCGTTTTTTGAATCCAAATTTCCCGTTGGTTCATCCGCCAAAATCAATTTAGGATTACTGACTATTGCTCGGGAAACAGCTACTCTTTGCTGCTGACCACCAGATAATTGTTGCGGAAAATGATTTTTTCTGTGAATTATTTCCATGCGCTCTAATACTTCATTAACCCTTCTTTTTCTTTCGCTTGCGGAAACTTTTAAATATAAAAGCGGCAATTCAACATTTTCAAAAACTGTTAGTTCATCAATTAGATTAAAACTCTGAAACACAAACCCAATATTTTCTTTCCTAAAATGTGCGCGTTGTCTTTCGGAATATTTGGCAACATCTGTTCCTAAAAAATGGAATTCACCTCCACTCGGATTATCAAGCAAACCCAGAATATTCATCAGCGTAGATTTACCACAGCCAGAAGGACCCATAATTGAAACGAACTCTTTTTCTTTAATTTCAAGACTTACGTTATCCAATGCAGTTGTTTCAACTTCTTCTGTTCTAAAAATCTTATTTAGGTTAACTGTACGTATCATTTTATTCTCCGTTTATGTTTATTTCAAAATTAATTTTTCAATATCACCATAGTTATCGTATGAAGAAGTAATCACTTTTTCTCCAGGTTCCAATCCTTCAAGAATCTCATAGTATTGTGGATTTTGTCTGCCAATTTTAATTGGTCTTCTAACTGCAAAAGATTCAGATTTATCAACCACAAAAATCCATTGCCCGCCGGTAGTTGAGTAAAATCCGCCAGTCTGAACCATTAGAGCTTCCGATAAATTACTAAGTTGCAATTTAATATGAACCGCTTGACCACGTCTAATTCCTGTTGGCTGTTCATCAACAAATTGGAGGTCAACATAAAATATTCCGTTTGTAACTTGTGGATAAACTGTCTCAACTATTAAATGATGAGTTTTGCCATTAAATTCAAACTCACCTTCTTGACCAACACGAACTCTGGCAATGTAATGTTCAGCAATTTCTGCTCTAACTTTATAACCATCTGTGTTATCAATTCGCCCAAGTTTATATCCAAAACTAACTGATTGACCTATTTCTGCGTTTAGTGAGGTTAATTGTCCTGTAATTGGAGCTCGCACTGTTAAATTGGCTAATTGATCTTCTATTAATTTTAAATATTCTTTTGATCTTGCAACATTTGATCTGTTCTGCTCAACAAGTTGTACACTTGTTAGTGAATCTTTTCTTAATACTTCGAGCATAAGTTCTTTACTTTTTGTTAAATAATCCAGATTATCTCTACTAGCTTCAAAATCAAACACATTTCCTAATCCTTTTTCATATAGGGATTTAGATAATTCGTAATCTCTTTTCTGATTTAGTAGACGCAGATTCAAATCTAATAGTTGCATTTGCTTTGATAATCTGTTTTGCTCAAAAGTAAGTTGAGCAATGTTAAGCTGACTTTCAGCAGCCAAAAAACTTGATTGAGTATTCATAACTTGTAACGAAAGATTTGCGTTTTCCAGTCTTATTATTGGATCACCTATTTTTACAAACGTTCCCTCTTCAATAAATTTTTCAACAATTTTACCACCTTCAGTTAAATCGAGATAAAAAGTTTGGATAGGTTCAATTGAGCCAGTTATTGGAATAAATTCTTGAAATGGACCGTTTTTAACTTCCGAAATAGATAATCTTTCTTTCTCAACATTTAGCTTTGCACTTTTATCACTGATAAATAATAAGTAGAAAATAAATAAAATTAGTATTCCCGCACCCGAATATGATATTACTTTCTTGAGAGTCCAGTTTTTCTTTTCAATTTTCTTATCCATTTGTATCCTAATATTTTTATATTTTTTATGCTAAAATCATACCAACATATTTATTTTGATTTAAGCTTAAAATCATTGTGTAAAATAATCAAAGTGTACGTATGCGAACGCTTATGTACGCTAGCGTACATTTATTTTGGTTTTTAACTAATTAAATACGCATATTTGCACAGCAAAAGACTTAATACTTTTATTCACAACTTATAGATGAATATGTCAAATATTTTAATTGTTGATGATAATGAGGATGTTTTAATAGCTGCAAAGTTACTACTAAAACCATTTGCATCTGTAATTGTAACCGAAAAAGACCCAAATCAAATTCCAAAATTAATTTCTTCCACAAGTTTCGACGTTATTTTTCTTGATATGAATTTCACCAAAGACATTACAAGTGGCCAAGAAGGATTTTATTGGTTAAAAGATATTTTGAAACTTGATCCTCTTGCTGTTGTTATTTTAATTACAGCTTATGGCGATGTTGCAACGGCAGTTAGAGCAGTTAAAGAAGGAGCAACCGATTTTATTCTTAAACCCTGGCACAATGAAAAATTTATTGCCACTTTCTCTTCCGCGCTTAAATTAAGAGAATCCAGGGTGGAATTGAATAAAATGAAGTCTCGTCAAAAATTTATAAATGAGGAAAACGAAACTGGGTTCCATGAAATAATTGGCACTTCCGAATCCATGAGGAAAGTATTTAGTACAATTTCCAAAGTTGCAACTACAGATGCAAATGTTTTAATATTAGGTGAAAACGGAACTGGAAAAGAACTTGTTGCAAGAGCACTTCACAGAAAATCGAACAGAGTAAGCGAAGCATTTATTAGTGTTGATATGGGTTCAATCTCCCATTCCCTTTTTGAGAGCGAATTGTTCGGTCATGTTAAGGGAGCTTTTACGGATGCAAAAGATGAACGAATTGGAAGATTTGAAATTGCTTCTGGTGGCACTTTGTTTTTGGATGAAATAAGCAATATCCCATTGGAACTGCAAGCTAAAATATTAACTGCAATACAGAGCAGAGAAATAACTCGAGTTGGTTCTAACAAACCAATTCCGATTGATATAAGATTAATTTGTGCAACTAATAATTCACTTCATGACTTGATTGCACAAAATAAATTCCGCCAAGATTTACTTTATCGCATTAACACTGTAGAAATTGATCTTCCACCATTACGCGAAAGAGCCGGTGATATTCCTTTGTTGATGGAACATTTCATGAACATCTATAAAAAGAAATACAATAAGCAATATTTGGAAGCTGATTCATTAACTTTGCGAAATTTTGAAAATTATGCTTGGCCCGGAAATGTGAGGGAATTTCAACACGCTATTGAAAGAAGTATTATTCTCTGTGAGAGTAATATTTTGAAACCATCCGATTGCTTTTTTGCATCACCAAATTCACAGGAACGAAATGAAAATATAGAGTATTCAACATTCAATTTAGAGTTAATTGAAAAGCAAATTATTCAAAAAGCTTTAATTAAATTTTCTGGTAATATTTCTAAGGCAGCTAATGAACTTGGATTAACAAGAACATCGTTGTACCGAAGAATGGAAAAGTACGGTTTATAGAATGAAAAATTTTCGAATAAATATTATATCTAGAATTCTGTTACTAACAACCACAATTGTTACAGCAGCGTTTTTATTTTTTAATTATGGAATTGATATTTGGTTTATCCTCACTTTACCAATAATAGTAGCTGAAATAGTATTTCTTATCAAATATGTTGATAATACAAACATTGAGCTGGCAAAATTTTTGGAATCAATAAATTATTCCGATTTCACTTTACATTACGACTACTCAAACCTTGGAAAGTCTTTTGAAAAAATTTCCATCCAATTCAATAAAGTGCTTGAAAAATTCAAAGAAACTCGCAGCGAGAAAGAAGAAAGTTTAAAATATCTTCAAACCGTTATTCAACATATAGGAGTTGGTTTACTTTCTTTTGATTCAAAAGGTGAAGTTGAGTTCATTAACAGAGCTTTTAAAAATATTTTGAAGATTAATTCGCTTAAAAATATTTCTTCATTAAATAATATTAGCCCAAACCTTGGTGAATTTATTAGAGATATGAGTGTTCGCAAAAAAGTAAATTATAAATTAATATCAAGTGGAGAAACTACACAACTCTTAATTAATGCAATTGATTTTAGAATGCGTGGACAACTCTTCCGATTAGTTGCGCTGCAAAATATTCAATCTGAAATTGAAGAGACAGAAATTGAAGCTTGGCAAAAAATAATTCGTGTGCTAACTCACGAAATAATGAATTCTATAACACCAATATCTTCACTTGCTTCTACTCTTAAAAGTTTACTAGATGAAATGAAAGAGCCAAACGAAGAAACGATTGAAGATTTAAGTTCCGCGGTTAATACAATCAAAAAACGAAGTGAAGGCTTGATGAGTTTTGTTGATAAATACCGAAGTATAACCAAAATTCCAAAACCAAATCGACAAAACTTCTCAGTTGCTGCACTTTTTAAAAGAATAAAAATTTTAATGGATTCAGCTTTAGTTGGAAAAAATATTCAGTTTCAAAATGAAGTAAATCCAATCAATCTTGAAATTAATGCTGATAGTGATTTAATTGAGCAAGTACTTATAAATATGTTAAATAATGCAATTCAATCGTTATCCGAAACAAATAATGGAAGCATTACTCTTTCTTCATATATTGATAATAATAGCCATGCTGTGCTGAAAATTTCCGATAATGGAGCAGGAATTTCTGAAGAAAACATGGAGAGAATATTTGTTCCTTTCTATACCACAAAAAAAGAAGGCAGTGGAATAGGATTAAGTCTTTCACAGCAAATAATAAGAGCTCATGGAGGAAGAATCCATGTTACTTCTAAGCCAAATGAAGAAACAGTTTTTACTATTAAATTATAACCAAAATAGCCTAACTTTGGTAATAACTATTATCCCCATCTGAAATATCCAAACATTCGATTATTAGCTGTAAACAAAATATAAAGCTAAATAATTTTCAAACTATCCTCTAAATAATTTCAGAGCATAAAAATAATTTAACAATTGCAGCAACTTTACGTTCGTTTGTTCGTCTTTATAGAAGGTATAACGGTATTATTTATAATTATTAATTAAATAAGCAGAAAATAGAACATAACAATATGGATTTAAAAGACTTCCTAAAAGAGTTAGAAAATAATTAATAATTAAGAACTTAAAACGACTAAGCTAATATGTTCACTTGACACAAAATAAGCTATTAAAAATATTATTAGGAGATTTAGAAATGAACAAATTTGAAGAAATTGACCACAAAAGAAAAGAATCAAATGCAAGATTTGAGAAGTTAAATTCAAAGGTTTATAAACTCTTCTTAGAAATGGGGGATGCAACATTTTGTGATGGTGCTTTGCCGAAAAAAACGAAAGAACTCATTGCAATAGCAATCGGAGCAGTTACAAATTGTGAATCATGCATGCAATGGCATATTGAGCAAGCATATAAGGACGGAGCTACTATTAATGAAGTGATGGAAGCCCTTGAAGTAGCCATTGATATGGGAGTTGGACCAGTTACTGTAAATTCTAGGTTTGCACTTGATGTAATGGAGAATACTTTTGGAAAGATAAAATGAAAACTATTAAACTCTTTTTGGTAATTATTCAATTATTCGTAGGAGTTTCATTATTTGCACAAGAAAATGAAATAATCCATGATTTAACAAAAATTAATGACTCTAATTTATGGGTTTTGCATAATAGAGAGATTATTATTGATAAAGAAGTCCATTTAGATGGAAAACCTGGAGATGGGTTACTTTGGATTAAAAAACCAATTTTTACAAATGGAAAGATTGAGCTTGATATTAAAGGAAAAGATGAGCAAGGTAAAAGCTTTGTTGGATTAGCATTTCATGGCTTAAATGATAGTACCTATGAAGCGATATATTTTCGTCCTTTTAATTTTAAAAATCCAGATAGAAATGGTCATTCAGTTCAATACATCTCTCATCCTGAATATCCTTGGTATATACTAAGACAGGAGCATCCTGAAAAGTATGAGAATACAATATCCCCGGTACCAGAGCCAAATGATTGGTTTCATGTGACTATAATAATTAAATATCCTACTGTTAAAGTATTCGTAAATAATTCAGATAAACCATCTTTAACTATTGAACAACTAATTTTACGGAAAAAAGGTTGGATAGGATTTTGGGTTGGGAATAATTCAGAAGGATATTTTAGAAATTTAAAGATTATCCATGAATAAGAAAAAGAATAATGGAAAATTTTCAAGTCCAGATTCAATTGCAATTCATAAAGATTTTAAACCGATATTTCCTATATACGTATCCCCTGATGAAAGTTATGTGATTTTTGATTCCTTCAAGAAAGACAACTTTGGTGATTTGGATTTATATATCAGCTTCAAAACCAAAAACAATAATTGGGGAACTCCCATCAATATGGGTGCTGAAATCAACACAGAACTAAGAGAACGTTTTCCGACAGTATCGCCTGATGGGAAATATTTCTTTTTTATGCGACATACACCTGGACAGGATTTCTTCTGGGTTTCAACAGATATAATCGAAAATCTGAAAACACAAAATACAAGGGACTAAAATGAAAAAAACAATGATTACTGCAATATTATTCATTGCAATATGTTCATCTTTTGCGCAAACAATAGTTTGGAAGGAAGTAGCCTCTCTGCCTGAAGGTTATAATGGCGGTGAAGCTGTAACTTTGAACAATGAAATATATTTTGTGACAGGAAGAACTAAAACTACACGAAGCGACTCATCTTTTTACAATTTCAACCCTAAAACAAATAAGTGGACAAAATTGGCCGACATCCCAAAGCCTGCAACAAATTTTGCATTAGCAACTGTTAACGGTAAAATTTATGCCATTGGCGGTGATCAGTTTCAAGATGCAAATCGGGAATACAATCCGGAAACCAATAGCTGGAAACTATTAAAACCAATGCCAACCGCACGCCAGCACATTAATTGTGGCGTATATGGAAATGAAATTTTCATTGCCGGCGGCTTAACATCATGGAAAAATATCACCCAAAAGCACGAGGTTTATGATGTGCTATCTGATTCTTGGTCGGAGAAAGCAGCCATTCCTTCCTTGCGGAATAATGCAACGGTTGTGAGTTTAGACTCTCATATGTATGTGATTGGTGGTGCCGGAACCAAAGATAATATCTGGGGCGATGTTTTGACTGTGGAAACGTACAATTTTAATTCGGATACATGGGTACAAAAAAATGATTTGCCTCAATTGCTTTTTGGACCGGGAGTTACGGTAGTAAATAATGAAATTATTGTTATAGGTGGACAAACCCGTGAAGGTACAAATGAGGATGCTACTTCAAAGGTTTTCATTTATAAAGCAAAATCTGATCAATGGGTAGAAACAACTCCCCTACCTACTAAAAACGTGTTCTTTGGATGCACAAGCATCGAAAATAAAATTTATGTAATTGGTGGAACTGTAGGCGGTAATCCAAATTGGGAATCCTATTCTACAGTTTATGAAGGAGAGGTCATTTCGAATGAAACTAAAAATTAAAAAGACAACCATAAAAAAGAAATAAATGAAAACGCCTACAACAAAGTATATGAAAAACAATAGGGATGGTAGTAATATCAAGGTTTGTAGCCTGTTTCAGCATTCTTGTAACTTGACAGGTAATTGCCGAGTAATCAGCTACTATTTTCGGGTGTCAACAGGGTAATTGAGAATCTAAAACACAATCATTTACTAACTAAAAATGTGAATAATTTAAATGAAAAACTTATTTAGAGTAAAAACATATAGACATTATATTTTATTAAAATCTGTTATAGTCATATGTTTAATGTTTTTTCAAACTAATCTTATAAAAGCACAACAACAGATTTTTAATCATAAACAATTAATTACTGATGGCAGAGTATGGGATATTGCTTTTGAAGATTTAGACAAAGATGGGAGTATAGATTTAGTAATTGCCAATTGGTTCAAACCACCGACAATATATTATAATGATAGTAATGGAGGGTTTAATAATGTAAAATCTTTACATAGCGTAGCTGCAGAAGAAGGTGTATATGTAGGTCACGGTGTTGGAATAAATGATTTTAATAATGATGACAAACCTGATATTTTATATGTCCGCAACGGTCGTAATAACCAAGTTTATCTAAGAGATAAAGATGGTTATATGCAAGGCGATACCTTAAATACAAACAATTCAAATGGATTATATGTTTCTTTAGGTGATGTTGATAACGACAATGATATCGATCTATTTATCACTAATTACAAACAACCAAATATATTATGGACAAATGACGGTAAAGGAAATTTCACAAAAAACGATTCTGATTTTGGATCGAGTGGATATAATGCTGACTTCGGTGATATTAATAATGATGGAAATTTGGATGTTATATGTAGCATTAACGGAAAAGTTATTGTTTGGTTTAATAAAGGTAATAATAATTATGAACGAAGTACTCAATCCATAGGTTATTCTGAAGGTTTTGGAAGAGTGAGACTCGTGGACATTGATAATGATAAAGACTTGGATATAATTCTTGCAAATAGAAGTGCAGGAGGGTCAATTTGGTTAAATGATGGTAATGGAACTTTTTCTGAGGGAATTAAAAACTTAACAAAAAGTTCAACAATGACAGTTGGCGATATAGATTTGAATGGTCAAATAGATATAATTTTTGAAAATTCTATTTGGCTAAATAATGGTAATAATCAGTTTACAAAAAATGGAGAGTTTGAAATTGAAGGACGGCTCTTTGGATTGTGGCTAAATGATATAGATAATGATGGTGATCTGGATCTTTTTTATTCAACAAGTATAGAAGAGAAAAGTTTGATATTGATAAAAAACTCAACAAGAGGCTTATAAAATGAAAAGATTTCTATTTATCGTAATTATCGCGCTTCCATATTTTATTCAGGCGCAAGTAACACAAGATTTTTCTGAATTAAAAGGATATTATTATAATCAAACCCCACCTGGTGATTCAGCAGTAATTTTTGCCCCCGGAATTTTTTCTTTGCCCAATCGTCTGGAATCAAATATTGCTTTTTCTCCGGATGGCAAAGAATGTTACTTTGGAGTAGTTGAAATAAAGGACAGGAAAGTTTCCTACAAAATTTATCAAAGCAAATTTGCAAACAACAAATGGACAGAACAGACAGAAGCTCCATTTGCATTAAACAATAATATTAGTGATCCTATTCTGTCGGCAGATGGGAAAAAACTCTACTTCAATAAAGAAGGTGACATTTGGATGATTGAACGCTCTTCTGAAAAATGGGGAGTACCAAAAAAGCTTCCAGCCCCCATCAATTCAGATGCTAATGAGGGCAATATTACTGAATCCGCCGATGGAGTTATATACATTTCTTCCAAGCGCCCAGAAGGATTTGGCGGATTTGATAATTGGCGAATAAACCGTTTAGAAGATCAATGGACAGCACCTGTACCTTCTTCATATGGTGGCATGCCTGCCTTTTCTCTAGATGGCAATAAACTCTATTTCATTTCCGACGAGACTGAGGAAGCAAAAGGCCTATACTTTATAGAAAAACAAGGTGAAAATTGGAGTGAACCAAAAAGTTTGAATCTTATCGCTCGTTTCCATGAACTTAAGTATCTATATGGTCCATCGATTACAAGCAATGGCACACTCTATTTTTTTGGCCATGCTGAAGGCTTAGAGTCGATGAACAATTTTGGCATTTATCGGTCAGAATTTATCAATGGAACCTATGTAAAACCAGAATTACTGCTAGCAAGTATAAATGCTGCGGAGGGTACGCTCAATTGGAAGCCTTGTATTGCACCCGACGAGAGCTACCTTCTATTCTCTTCTAATCGTTTAAATAATCAACAAGATATTTTTATCAGTTTCAGACATTCAGATGGAACATGGATAGAAGCACATAATTTAGGCGAAGCAATTAATACCAATAGAGGTGAACGTTTTCCTACGCTTACACCAGATGGTAAATACCTTTTCTTTACTCGTTGGTATGGTAGAAATAATGAGGAAGTGATGTGGGTAAGCGCAAAAATTATTGATCGAATAAGAAAGAAAATAATGGAGTAAATATGAATCAAAAACATTACAGATCAAGCGCAAACTTTTTCAAAGTTATCACTTTTGGCCTTGTGATACTTGCATTGCAAGTTAAAACTGTTAAAGCGCAGGTATCATTTATAACAAATGGGCAAAGCATACAAGCTACTAATTCTTGGGATATCAAACTGGTAGACATTAACGGGGATGGCAATTTGGATGCATATTTTGGCAGCAAAACATGGCTAAATAATGGGGATGGAAATCTTTCTGAAACAAATCTCAGTTTTGGCTCTGGTATTTTTGCAAGTTTTGGAGACCTCAACGGTGATGGATTTGTAGATGTTGTCTGCCAGGATAGCATTTATCTTAATGATGGGGACAATCATTACGAATTCAAAATCAAGCTTTCCTCCGATGTTTTAATGTCCTCGTCTGTATTAGCAGATGTAGATAATGATGGAGATCTTGACATCATCAGTTGTTCTACAACAACAGATAGAATTTTATTTAACGATGGTAAAGCTAATTTCACAGACTCGGGTAAAAGTCTGGGAGGTTGGGGACAGGCAAGTTATACTTTCGGCGACATCAATAGTGATGGTTTTACCGATATCTATGTGGCTATTCCACACACACCACCTCCTGCAATGAAGCACACTGCAAACAAAATTTGGCTTGGTGATGGGAAAAGTAACTTTTCAGAAACAAGTCATGATATTCCCAATGCGATATGCAGAAGTGCTATGTTGTCAGATTTTGATGGCGATGGCGACATTGACTTGTTCGTTGCCAGTAATGGAAGTACAGGCAACATGATTTTTCAAAATGATGGGAAGGGAAACTTTGCAGATAGTGGACAAAAACTTGGTAATAATTCCAACTTTGCTAAGGCTGCCGATTTTGATGGTGATGGCGATGAAGATTTGTTTATCTGCTTTGGCAAAGTTCCTTTTGGCAAGGGTGCGCCCAACATGGTTTGGCTTAATGATGGTAAAGGAAGTTTCCTAAATAGTAATCTCAGCTTAGGTAATTCAAATAGTGCAGCAGTTGCGTTAGGTGATATAAACAAAGATGGAAAAATAGATGCAGTCGTTGTAAATATAAAATTAGATGCTGAAAATGACTATGCTGCAGTTCCTTGTCCTGTCGATATTTGGTTGAACAATCCCTTTGAATGCAATTATTTAAACGAAACAAAACCGGGAAACACACCCCTAATATTTGGAAAAGGTAGAATATCGGTTGAAGGTAAGAACACGCATGTATGTTCCTTCTCTCCTGATGGGAACATGCTTATATTTTCAAGGTACCCCGATCGAAAATCGTACATGATGGTTTTTAGAGAAGGTAAATGGAGTAATCCAACTGAGGCTTTTTTTGATGGTAAGGAAACTTCTTTTTCACCATATCAGGATAAAGTTTTTTACTATCGAGATGGGGAAATTCATTATAATGAAAAAACGGAGGAAGGTTGGGGTAGCGCTGTGAATGTTGGGAATGTAATCAATACAGACGAAATGGAATATTACCCTTCTATCACGAATGATGGCACCCTCTTTTTCAGCAGGAACGGCAATTGGAGCGAAGGTCGGATAATGTATTCAACTCTCAGGGATGGAAAATATACCGCTCCTATTGATATTGGTTTATCGTTAAATAAAGGAGGCGCATCACATGCTTATGTTGCTCCCGATAAAAGTTATATGATTTTCAATTCGCCTAGGGAAGGAAGTTATACCAAACTTGATTTGTGGATTTCATTTTGCGATGCAGATGATTCATGGACAATTCCTCAAAATCTTGGAAAAACAATTAATACCGGCGGTGAAGCCATTCTTTGTCCAACTGTTACTCCTGATGGGAGATTTATATTCTTTACTCGTTTACATAAGGATGGTACAGGGCATGTTTATTGGGTAAGTTCAAAAATAATTGATGAAATTAAAGAAGAAGTATTCAATTCCAAGAGAATTAGGAAATAACTAACAAAACAAAATGTTAAAGAGATGTTATACATAATAAATAGTACATAATAAAATCGATTATAAAAGATATAAATAAATTATAAAAGAAAAATATATACAATTGAATTTGCAGCGTCCTGAAATAGATTGAAAAAAAATAATGGAAAATCGGAAATCGACTCCAACTGTATCTATAAACAGAACAATATTCTATCCAGGTTCAGTGCAAGGGAAACTATATAACCGAGGTATTTATTACTCTACCAAGTATTTAAATAAATCATCAAATAAATTTTTCTGTTGTATTCATTTAACATTTACAAAAGAAATAGCCAAACTTTTACACTACTATTTTCCCCAATGCGATAGAATTCTTCTGTTCTGCTCATTATTAATATTTTTACCTTCTGGAGTATATAAATATTCAATTCTATTTAAGTAAAAATCTGTGATTTTTCCACGAACCATTTTCAATGTACTATTTAGAAATTTATTTTCTTCTGTAAATCCTTCGCCTAAAATACCAATTGAGGCTGGAAGCCATCTTTCAGAAAACATGCCTTCAAATTCTCCACCTTTTTTATATTTATCAATCTCAGATTGGATAATACTAAAAACTGCGTCCTTGCCTTTATCACTATCCACAGATAAATTTAATTTTTTGATTTCCTTCAAAATTTCACTAACGTTTGGATAAAGTAAACAAATTGAATAAGGTGACTGATTATTGTAAATCATTACTTGTTCAATAAAACGAGATTGATCCACTAGTGCTTCTTCAATTCCTTCTGGACTGAATTTTTCTCCATCGCTTCCAATTAATAAGCTTTTAAATCTTCCTAACACATAAAGAAATCCATCTTCGTCCAAATAGCCAAGATCACCAGTATAAAGCCATCCATCTTTAAGTGTTTCGGATGTAGCTTTTGCATTATTCCAATAACCCGCCATTACGTTTTCGCCTTTGCAAATAATTTCGCCACTTTCTCCAGTTGGAAGTTCTTCGCCTTCTTCATTAATTATTTTTACTTCCAAATTTTTTACAATTCTGCCTGAAGAACCCATTTTATGAATTGCTGGAACATTTGCAGAAATAATTGGAGCTGCTTCACTTAATCCATAACCTTGAAACATGGGAATTCCTATTGCATAGAAAAATCGTTGTAACTCAATATCTAGTAAAGCTCCACCACCAATAAAAAATTCAAGTCTTCCCCCAAATCCTTCTCTAATTTTACTGAACAATATTTTGTCAAATATTTTAATTAATGGAAGTTTAAGTTTTGATAATCCTTTTCCCTTTCTAAATCCATCACCATTATAATCATAGGATATTTCAAGTGCTTTTTTGAATAATTTGCCTACCTTTTCTCCTTTTAAATTAATTCCGTTTTCTATATTTTTTCTAAAATTTTTTGCCAAAGCTGGAACACTTAGTAGAAATGTGGGTTTTATTTCTTTAATATTTATTGGAATATTTTTTAGTGTTTCAAGTGGAGTTTCACCATTTTGTATTGAAGCCATACTTGCGCCATTTTTCATTAGAGTATAAATGCCTGCAGTATGAGCAAATGAATGATCCCAAGGTAAAATTAAAAGTGACGAATAATATTCTGGAATTGGCAAAAGCGAGGTTGCTTGTTCAACATTTGCAGTATAATTTCTGTGAGTTAAAATAATTCCTTTCGGATCGGCAGTTGTTCCAGAAGTATAACAAATATTTGCAAAATCGTCATTTTCAATTGATTTCCACAAATTATTAAATGATTCATAATTTTCAATTAAATATTCTTCCCCTAATTTTAACACTTGATTACGTGAAATTTCATTATCCTTTAAATCTTCAATTTCGTCAAGAACAATAATCTTTTCTAATTCTGGAAGATCGTTTTCAATCTTTCTAATTTTTGTTAAATGCCTTTTGGAAACAATTACAAACTTGCAGCCTGCGTGAGATAACCTAAATTTTAAGTCAATTAGTTCATCTATTTTAACAGAAATAGGAACATTTATAGCACCAATAAAAACAACTCCCATTTCACTCATAACCCAATCATTGCGCCCTTCGGATATTAAAGCAACTCTTTCCCCTTTTTTGAGATTGAGTTTAATGAGTCCTGCAGCAAAATTATGAATAAGTTTTCGTATCTCTTTATAAGATGTCCCTTGATATTTATCCCCAATTTTCTCCCACATTAAAATATTGTTTGCAAATTTTGCTACGCTTTGCTCAAATAAAATTGGTAGTGTATAATTCATTTCTACTCCGGCTTAAAAATATTGCAACGAATTTGTATTTTAAATGTTATTATTGATGATTATTAAGTTTGGATAAAATAAAAAAGCCCAGAATAAAATTCTAGGCTTTTTTTTAGAAATTGATTTTTATTTAATTTTTTGAATTATCTAAAAATAATTCAATTCGTCTATTTTTGGCTCTACCTTCATTAGTTTTGTTTGTGTATTTTGGCTGTCTTTCACCATATCCTTTGTAACTAATTCTTGTTTCATCAATTCCATTTGAAATGAACCATTCGTAAACAGATTTAGCTCTCTGCTCTGATATTTTTTGATTGAATTTATCAGAACCACTTGCATCTGTATGTCCTTGAATTTCAATTACAGAATTAGAAATTGCAAGTATTTCTTTAGCTTTTGGAAGTATTCTTTCCAATTTTGAAACAGCTATATTAGAAAGTTTAGCACTGTTTAATTCAAATGCGATTTCCAAATCAATTGAAGCAACATCATCTTTTGGATCGAGTGGATTTTTACCAAGTTTAACTTCAAGGAAATCATCAACACCGCCTTCATCTGTATCTTTAGATAAAGGATTTGTTTTTAACTCGTTTACTTCAAGACCGTCAAATAATTTATCCCCGTCAGTATCAGGATTTTTTGGATTTGTCTTGTAAGTATTTACTTCATTTCCATCAGTAAGTTTATCACCATCTGAATCAGCAACTAATGGATCAGTTTTAGATGTATTTAACTCATAATAATCTTCCAAACCATCATTATCAGTATCTTTTTTAGTAGGATTAGTCTTAAACTTGTTAACTTCATCTCCATCAGAGAGCCTATCGCCATCTGAATCTGTTTTTAGTGGATCAGATTTATAAGTAACAACTTCTGCAAAATCATCTAAACCATCGTCATCCGTATCTTTGTTTAAAGGATTAGTAGAATAAGTAATAACTTCCTCACCATCTTTTAATTTATCACCATCTGAATCGGCATTTTTGGGGTCAGTATTATATTTATTTAATTCTGCACCATCTTCTAGGCCGTCAGCATCTGTGTCTTTGTTGTTAGGGTCTAATCCCAAATCTTCTTCGTCGCAATTACCAATTCCATCTTCATCGGAATCTTTAGAGCAACTCTCACCTGAATAAGCAAGCCCAATTCCAAAAGTCCACCAAGCATCATTTTTCAAAAGAACATCACCATTATCTGGAGAGTTATAACCTGTCATATGTTCAGTCCAAGAAACATTAATAACAGCGTGTAAATCTAAAATCATGGATTCACTAAGCGAAAACTCAGAACCAACACCAACAGGAACGTAAAAATCGGTAGTGCTTGCTTCTGCAGTATTTGGTTTTGGATTAATTGGTGGAGTAACGTTCTTCCAATAAACACCACCGATACCAGCTGTTAAATAAGGGTTCCAAGAATCACTTGTAATTGGTGAAAATAGTAACCGAATATCAGCAGGAATAATTGTTGTTTTCACTTCATTTCCTGAATTATCCTTCATTCTCATCCATCCATAACCAACTCCAAAACCTAAATCTAAAGCATCAACAAGTTCAAAACGGATAAATGGCCTTACTTGAAATGAAATACCATATGGGTCAAAAAATACGTCTGGTGAAACATAAGATGCTTGAACGCCTATTTTATAAGCATAATCATTTAATTGAGCGTTCACATTTGCAGTAAAAATTGCAAGAAATAGAATAGAGAAAAGGAAAAGTTTAACTTGTTTCATAATTACCTCACTATTTTTGAAATGATTTTGCGATAAATAAAATTCCAAATTATTTATGATTAGAAAATATAAATTTATTTTTTCATTTACTACATTTTATTTTAAGACAATCTTTTTATCGATTTAAAAAGTGCTTGCGTTCCTTCTTTTCCTTCACCGTTTGCTTGATTACTTTTATAAAGTTGATGAACATAAGACAAAGCTGGAAGTGGCAAATGCAATTCTTCGGCAGCATCAAGTACCAATCTTAAATCTTTCTGTTGCAAATCTATCATAAAACCTGGTGCAAAATCTTCATTTACCATTTTAGGACCAAGATTAGCTAATTGCCAAGAACCCGCAGCTCCTCCTTTTGTTGCCTCTACCATTGTTAGGGCATTTAATCCAGATTTTTGTGCAAATAAAACAGCTTCGCCAACCGCCATATTTGTAACTGAAACAAGAATTTGATTACATAATTTTGTGGTTTGTCCCATTCCATTTGTACCACAATGAGTAACTGATTTTCCCATTGCTTCAAAAATTGGTCTGCATCTATTAAGAGTATTTTGGCTGCCACCAACCATAATAGAAAGTGTTGCGTTTATTGCCCCAACATCACCTCCACTAACAGGTGCATCAAGCATTTCAACTTTTTTATCTCGTAATTTTTCTGCAATATTTCTTGTTACCGAAGGCGAAATTGTACTCATATCAATAACAACACTTCCCTCTTTCAATCCAAAAACAATTCCATTTTCACCAAGAATTACCTCTTCAACATCTGGCGAATCTGAAACTATTGTTATTATTATGTCTGATTGTTCAGCAACTTCTTTTGGAGTTTTGCCTTTTTTTCCACCAGCATTTATAATTGCATCAACTTTATCTTCTGTTCTGTTATAGGCAATTAAATCAAAACCAGCTTTTAGCAAATTTAACGCCATTGGTTTACCCATAATTCCTAAACCAACAAATCCTATCTTTTCCATTTATTCTCCAATTATTTGAATTCTCTTTTTTGTAAAAATAACATAATTACAAGAATTTAGGTACATATTTTTGATTGTTTTAATGAATTTGTAAATTGTACACATAATTTTCAAAAAAAAGGAGATAGAATGACTATCCAAAATGACAAGGTTGTTTTAATTGATTACACACTTAATAATGATAATGGTGATATTTTAGATACTTCAACTGGTCGCGAACCTCTTGCATACATTCAAGGTCATCAAAATATTATTCCAGGTCTTGAAAAAGAAATGCTTGGCAAAAAAGTTGGTGATAAATTTAAAGCCGTTGTTCAACCAGAAGAAGGTTATGGAAAATTCACCCCAGCTCTTCTTCAAGATGTGCCTCGTTCTGCATTTAAGGGTGTAGATGAAATTGCTGTTGGAATGCAATTTCAAGCCCAGTTGGAAGACGGTCCAATTATTATGGCTGTAAAAAAAATTGATGGCGATACAATTACTATTGATGGAAATCATCCCCTTGCTGACCAAGTTTTAACTTTTGATGTTGAAGTTGTTGAAATTAGAGATGCTTCAGAAGAAGAATTAGCTCACGGACATGTTCATGGTGTTGGCGGGCATCACCATTAATATTCATCTTTATTATTTTATTAAAATCCCTTATTTTATTCAATTAAGGGATTTTTTATAATACTTTTAAACTATATCTACCATTTAGTACTTCATTTTGAACCAAAATGCTATGATAGTTTTTAATATAAACCGATTTCTAGAAAATTTTATTAATATAATTAGAATCTAGTCAACACTATTTTTATTGATATAATTGCAGGATTTTATTAAAATTATTTATCCCCAGCCATTTTTACTTCAACTTCGTTCTCAAATATGTAATATTCTAAATCTTGCATAAGTTCTTGCCACGTTTTTCCTGCCATTGATTGTACAACGGATCCAAAAAATCCACCAGCATTTTCATTATCTTTGTTTTCTTCGGCAGCTTTAATATTTACATCTTTAGATATTTGGAAGAAGACAACCATAGTAGGTTTTTCACCCTTTGTAAGAGATTGAATTGATTTTTTAGAACCATCGAGAGCAACAACTTCAAAATCTGGAATTTTTGTTTCAATTATGCAATCAACATCCTCAAAATCAAATTCTTTACCATCATCAAACTCCATTACTTTGCCATCTTCAATTAAGAATTCAAAAACATCTTCCAAATTAGATTCCTCACCTTTGCCTTCACTATCTTCAACAATATCATAACCTACTTTAATTTTACCTTGCCAAACACCAACACCATTTTTGTCAAATACAAGTGCATAATTTCTTAAATCTCTATCGTCCCACCATTTAGCAAGTAGTTCAGGTTTTCCTTCAAAAACTTCGCGTGTTGATCCCCCAACCATAGCCAGAGCACTTTTTGCTGTTTCACCAACTTCAGCTTGTGATACTAGTTCTGGAGTGTAATAAAAGGATAAATTTGGAAATACCTTTTCATCCCAAGTTGGATTTTTTTCACCAATACCAATCATAACCACATTTATATCATATTTGCTTTGTGCTAATAGATTTGTACTAAATAATAAAACAAGCATTAAGACTATTGAAAATAATTTAATTGTTTTCATTTTTTCTCCATTTTTATTTTTTATTTTTTAATTGAGCCAACTAATTTTGTTGGCTCATGTATTTTATTTCAGTAGCAGCATTTTTTTAGATTTAACAAAGTTATCCGCTATAATTTGATATATATAAACACCTGACGAAAGGTTACTTGCATCAAAATTTATTTGATAACTTCCAGCTTGTTTTTGTCCGTTTACTAAGGTCATCACTTCATTTCCAAGAATATCGTACACTTTTAGATTAACAAAGCTCATTTCTGGAATTTGATAACTAATTACAGTAGTTGGATTAAAAGGATTTGGATAATTCTGACTTAATGAAAAATCTGATGGTATTTGTGTTAAGTTATCTGCTTTAATATCAACAGTTCCATAAGTAATTTTTATATTATCAATTCCAGCTAAATCACCATCATTTCCAACATATTGCCAACCAAGTACTACATTTGAGCTGTTTGAATAGCTGCTTAAATCAATTGATATTTTTCTCCACTGCCAACCATTTCCATCATTTTCAGCTTCCCAAATTTTTGTCCAATTAGAACCTCCATCTGTTGAAATATTTAATTTTAAGGTTGCGGCATTTAACCAACTTGTACTATATCCTGCATAAAATTCCATTGAAATTGCATTGTTAGGGAAAGAAAGAATTGGTGTTTTCAACCATTCGTTTTGGTCAGCAGCAACCCAAGGACATATTGCAGAATTTACATTAGTTCCATCAACAAAATTAAATGAATTTTCAGCAGGATTTCCTGATTTCCAAGTATTACTGCTATTTACAATTGTTTGGGACCAACCGTTTGGAGGAAATTGGGTTCCATCAAAATTTTCAACAAGAATTTCGCCACCACTAACTGGAGTAACACCAATAATCGTCATTTTGCGAGAATTTCCGAGGTTTGTAACACAATAATATTCGCCATCAGGATTCCACTCGGTATAATTTGAAGGTATATAATACAAATAACTGTCACTATTAGCTCCATCAATTATAGTTCCATTTTTGTACCATTGAAAGGAAGTAGCATTTGTTACGTTTGCCACAAACTTAAATCCACATTCAAGAGATGAATTATTTGTCAAAGTTTGGTCAGAAGTTCCACCAAATATTACCCAATTATTTTTCCAATTTCCGTTGTTTGTAGCATTTCCGCCAATGGAAATATTCATATCATAGCCATCATATCGGCTTTGGCTAATTTGTCCATTATTTGTTAAATCGCCAATAACATTTACCAATATTCCATACCAACCCATATCAGTTGCATATAAATCCTTTGACTCATTAATAGTAAGATTATTGCATTCGGAAAAATAATCTTTATCAACATTTACAAATCCATTAATAATTACATTATCGCTTACTTTAGGAATTACGCCACCAATCCATGTAGCAGTGTTTTTCCAATCACCACCAGTTGTTGTTGAAGCTATCTCGCCAGTTAATTGTGGTTCCATATAAATGAATGCGGCTCCGCTTTCTGATGTAAATCCAGTTGTTAAACTTGCACCAATAATAATTCTTCCATCTTTACAAGCAATTCCATTACCAAATGCGCCCATTGATTCAGAGCCTTGTGGTAAAATATTTTCGTCAAAAAGCCAAGAACTACCATTGTTTTTATATACAAATACACTCCCAGCTTCATAAGCGGCTTCGCCATTTTCATTTGAACCGATTAAAATATATTCACCATCTATTCCTAAATCATATCCAAACATATCGTGTGTAATTGAGCCACTTTTTAATGTATCAATTTGTACCCAAGTTGTGTCATCAGTTTTGTTAAAAATATAGACTTTTTCTGGCGTTGAATCAACATCACTTATAACAGCAACTTCATTTTGCAATACAACCGAAGTTCCAAAACTGACTCTAATTGTATTATCATCTGGCAATATTCTTGATTTCTGAACCCAAATGCCACCCTCTTTTGCAAAGGCATAAACTGCACCAGGCATTCTAAAACCTGAATAACTATCATCAATACAACCAACAAGCAGATTACTTTCATCAAAGACTAATGATTTACCAAATTGTTTATAACCAGCTGAGCTTGTTGGTGATATAATTTGAGTTTCAACCCAAGTGCTTCCATTAAACTTAAAATAATAAACTGCTCCTTTGTAGGAATATTGGTCATTTGCAGAAATGATTAATTCATCGTTTATTATTTCCACATCTGTTCCAAATGCGTCACGATTTACTCCATCACTTGCTGTTAAAATTACTTCTTCAACCCAATTTGTTCCATTTCTTTTAAAAACATAAGCTTGCCCCAAACTATTTGTAGAATAAGTCCCAGTTGCTCCAACAACTACTCTATCGCCATTTATAGCAACACTTTTACCAAAATGCTGCTCTTCAGCTAAATTACTAGCATAAATTTTTGCTTGTTCAACCCAATTAGTTCCGTTCCAAAAATAAATATATGCAGCACCTGCATTATTTATTCCATTAACATCGGCAAAATATGACCCAACTACAGCATAATCACCATCTATAGCCACTGAGCCTTGAGAACCAAAATAAGTGTAATTTGCTCCATCGGAAGCAAAAATTTTATGTTTTTCATAATCACCTATTCCAGCATAAGTGTAATTAATACTTAACAAAATAATTGTTAAAATTAAATTTAGAGTTTTTAATGTTTTCATCTTTTTTCCTTTAGAAGTTATATGATTTGTTTTCTTTCTTCTCATTTCTATATTTTCGCCCACATTTCTTGCAATAATCAGCATAAGGATTATTTATTTTTTCACCACAAGTTTGACACTCCGAAATCAATTCATTTCCACAAATTGAACAGTACTCATCTTTTTCCTCTTCCCGGCAAAAATACTTACATCGGGTGCATATTTTGTATATTTTCATATTATACCAAAATTATTTTTTACTTTTTTGTTTCATCTCAATATCAATGCCATGAACAATATCCTATTTTTAGCCTAATTTTTAACTTTCTTAAGCATCTGGCTACTGTTCTAATAAATATTTGTCGACTTGCAAGGCAACTAATAACACAATTAGCAAACAGATTGTTTTTGTTGTGGATTTTTTTTTAGTATTTTTATTTTATGACTAAAATTAAATACATAATAGTTTTTTTATTATTTTCATTCGGTTCGGTTTTTTCCATAAATAGCAAAAAGTTGCATTGGGTTAAAATTTCTACTAATTCAAATCAAGAATTAAAATTTGTTGCTGGAAATTCAAAAAATGATTTTTGGGTACAAACTATTCAGGGAGCTTTATTAAATATTAAAGACAAAAAAATTATTACTTATAATATTCCACGTCAATTTGGACATATATCAACTCGATATTTTCAACTTTCCGAAAATGATTTTTTTTGCTCAGCCACAACTTCGGATTGGAAAGGTGAAATATTTAAGATTAAAAATAATATTTGGAGTAAATATAAATTTATAAATCCATATCCAATACGTGATGTTTTAAGAACTTTAGATAATAATTTTTACATAATTGGTGATTTTGGAACACTTCTAAAGTATGTTAATAATGATTGGCAACGAATTAAAACTCCCTTTAAAAGTCATATAATTTCTGGAATTGTTAATGGAAACAATTTATATTTTGCAACAAGAAGTGAAGGAATTATTCTCTATGATGGAAAACATTTTACAAATTTATCTAAGCTGGAAAAAAACAAATATATTATTGAGTTAAAAATTATTGATAACGTTTTGTATGGCATAACTTCTAATGATAAGCTTTACAGCTTTGAAAACAACATTGAGAAACTTGTTAATAACACAGAGGTTCTTAAAATATTTGCAAATAAAAACTATAATTCAAATTTTGGATTTGCAGATAGACTTATTTATTCAAACGGCAATAAATCCAATATCAGTTTTCCTCAGAGTTATAATATTGAGAGCATCACACAATTGAAGGATTCTTCTTTTTTACTATTTTCAAATAATGGAAAGATTTTTATTAGTGAAAAATCAAAAAGTAATTATTTTGTAAATTTAGCCCAAATATATAGAATAGATGATTTGCCAAATTCTTTGAACAACGGAGTACAATTTTTTGATGCAAATCTTGATGGAATTAATGATTTATTAGTAATTAATAATAACTATGGAAATTACATTACACTTTTCCGTGGAGTTGAAAACTCAGCTTTTGCTAACATAACTTCCATTTCAAATTTACCTTTTAAAGATAATCCAATTTGGTTATTTACTATTTCAGATTTAAATAAGGATAATTTACCTGACTTAGTTTTTCAAATAAAAGAAGATTCGTTACAAAAACTTTTAATATACAATAATCTAGGAAATTTTCGCTTTGAGAAATCAAATGAAATAATACTTCCAGACGATTTTCAAACTTTTGGTTTGCGAAATCTTTCTGCTTTTGATTATGATAAAGATGGTGATAATGATATTATTAATACTGCGTATTATGGGGCATCAGATAATCCTGGTTATGCAACAATCTGTGTAAATAACTTTTGGGGAGTTTTTAACAAAATTGATACCTCCCTAACTAAAATTACAACTCATTGGAACGAAAAATTAATTTTTGCAGATTTAAATAGTGACGATATTTTAGATATTTTTAATCCAACTTCTTGGGCAAGCGATCGAGTTTTTTTTGGCTCACAAAATGGCTCGTCTGATATAATGAAAAGCACTTCCATTGAGCAAAAAAAAACTGAGACAGTAGATGCATTGCTTGCTGATTATGATAACGATGGTGATTTAGACATTTTTACCGTTGGAAGAAATGATTTTATCAGGGTTTATTCAAATGATGGAAATGGTAATTTTTACGATATGACAAGTAACTTATTTTTAGCTAAATTTTTAGAAAAAACAAATATCCTTTATAGTCACAATCTTAATTTAGGTGACTTTAATAATGATTCTTTTATAGATATTTTAGTTTCAGTTACTTACTCAGATTCAAATTACACAGCTATTTTTTTGAACCAAACAGGAAAAAATTTCATAGAAACACCAATTGACTTTGAAACAATAACTAATACAATTAATTTTAGTTCAATTTGCGATTTTGATAATGATGGTGATTTGGATATTTATGGTGCATCAAATAAGCAAAATGTTTTCTGGATAAATACTTTCGATAAAAACAACTCCATAAAACTTAAGCTTAACGGCGTAATTTCATCCACAGATGCTTTAGGAAGCAAGATTTGGGTTTATGAAGCTGGGCAATTAGACAATAGTAATTATTTAATTGGATATAAAGAATTAGGTACTGAGGGAATTAGTAGAAATAGAGCAAACGATTTAACAGCCCATTTTGGATTAAATAAAAAAGAGAAATGTGATATTAGAATTAAATTTCTTTCGGGTGAAGAAATAATATTGAAGGAAATTGATTCTGGAAGCAATTTAATTATAAATGAAATTTCCGCTTTAGAGTCTTTTATTTATAGATTACCAGGAAATATTTACAGATTTGTAACCAATTTTGAGAACCAGATTTATATTTTCTTAATTATTTGCTCACATATAATCCTGATTTTAGGGGTTTGGTTTGGTCACAATCGACTTGGTTGGACGATAAAGCTAAGTTTAATTTTTATAATTATGAATATCTCTCTATTCTGGATTTCATTATATTTTTCAGCTTTTTCAAAAAATGATTCAATTAAATTTTTAATTCCCATTGGATTAACAATTTTGGTCACTTTTATTCCATTAATTCTTTTCTATTGGCTAAATAGTACAAATAAAAAAAATATTTTTGCCTATAATGAAAAGTTATTACAATTAATTATGGCATTTTCACATGGTGAATGGGCTTTACGAAATTTGAATAGCATAATTTTATTGTGCGAAAATCCTCCAATAAATTACACTAGTAACACTGAATTTGTTTTAAAATTACAGACGAGATTAGACACATTTTTAAAAATGACAAGCTCATCAATAAATGAAATTATTGAATATGAAAAATTAATTGGGAATAATAATGAGGAGTTAGTTGCTTTAGATGGGATTTCAAAAGAGACGGTTGAAATTGTTAAATTGAACATTAATAAAATTAATGAGTTATCCTTAGCTAAATTGGTTGATAATTTTACTGATATTAGAAATAACATTAAAGAATTACGCAATATTGTTTATTCAAGATATTCATCAAATCCTACAGAAGTAATCAATAATTTAATTACAAATTATGAAAATATTTTTGAGGATAATAATATAATTATTGAAAAGAAAAAACTATATCCTCAAGAAATACTTGTATTAATTAAGAGTTACGAACTTGGAAATATTATAGATAATCTTTTTCAAAACTCAATTCGGTTCATGAAAAATTCCGACAATAAATACATTAAAATAGATATCTATAAGGAATCACCTAAAATAATAATAAATTTTTCTAATACTGGGAGTAGTATTTCAGAGGAAAAATGGACATTAATTTTTGAACAAGGATACTCAGAGAGTGGTAGCACTGGTCAAGGTCTATTTTCTGCTCAAGAAATTCTTAAAAAATATGGTGGAAGAATACAAGTAAGTAATAGTGACATGAACTTAACAACTTTTAAAATTGAACTTAATGAGGGAGTAATTGCTATTTAATTACAGAAAGGTAAAAAATGAAAAATTTAATAAATTCAAAACCAACACTTTTAATGATTGATGACGATGTAGAATTTACATCAGATTTTTTAATGCTTTTAAAAGAGCATTTTAACTGTATTTCTGCAAAATCTGGAGCAGAAGGGATTAAAATTTTAAAAGATAAATCAATTGATATTATACTTTTGGATTTAATGTTTGATGATGGTCCAAATGGTAGTGAAATATTGCTTCAAATAAAAAAAGAAGACCGAGATGTTCCTGTTATAATGATTACTGATTACGCTTCTGTTGATACAGTGATTGAGGCAATGAAAAACGGTGCTTATGATTATGTCTCAAAAACACCAAATTTAAAAGAATTACTAATGAAGATTAGCAATTCTATTAATATTAGTGTTTTAAATAAAAAAACAATTTCACTACGCAAAGAAAATGCAAAAAATTATTATAATATTATTGGCTCAAGCAAATTGGCGCTTAAATTGAAAAATAAAATTATACTTTATGCCGAAAATATGAATACAGTACTAATTACTGGGGAAAGCGGTGTAGGGAAAGAACTTGTGGCTCATCAAATTCACTTAAATAGCAAATTAAAAAGTGAACCATTTGTTGCGATTAATTGTTCTGCAATTCCAAGGGATTTAATTGAAAGTGAATTATTTGGGTACGAAAAAGGTGCATTTACTGGGGCTATTAAATTGAAATTAGGAAAATTTGAGCTTGCTTCACCCGGGACAATTTTTCTTGATGAAATTTCTGAATTAAGTCTTGACGCTCAAGTAAAATTACTTAGAGTTATCCAAAATAAGGAGTTTGAGCGGGTAGGTGGGAATAAAACTATTGAAAGCAAAGCTCGGATAATTGCCGCAACAAATCGCAATTTAGAAAATTTAATTGCAGAAGATAAATTTAGAGAAGATCTATTTTATAGGCTTGATGTTTTACCAATTGAAGTTCCTTCGTTAAGAGAAAGAAAAGAAGACATTCCAGAATTAGTAGAATATTTTACAAGAAATATCTGTGACGATTTAAAAATTGGATTAAAATCCTTTTCACCAAAAGCTTTAGAAATTCTTTTAAATTATAATTGGCCCGGAAATATTAGGGAATTGCAAAACCATATTACACGTGCAATTATTTCATCGCAAGAAAACGTAATAAATGAACTTGACTTGGATTCCAAATTATCTGGAATAAATTCTGTTTATGACTATAAAATTAATAAAATTCCAGAAACTTGGGATGAAATGAATTTAATGCGAAAAGAAGCCTCAGATAGAGTTAGCCGTGAAATTGAAAAACTTTTTCTCGATAATCTTCTTAAAACTTTTAATGGAAATATGTCACGAGCCGCAAAAAGTATAGGGTTAAACCGTTCTAGTTTATATAAAATGCTAAAAAAATGCGAAGGTGATTAAAATATATATTTTTTCATAGCGTTCTTTTTCTTAATTTCACAAAACAAATTTTCTTAATTAGGTTATTTATGAGATTTTTCAAAATATTTTTTGCAATTTTTATCTTTTCTACTCCTCTGTTTGCACAAGAAGGGAGAGGTGAATGGGAACCAATTTTTACTGAAGATTCAGATAAAGTTTATATAGATGTTTCTGGTTTGTCTAATTTTTCTGGTGAAGATTTTTACGTTTGGAGTTTGACAGAACATTCAGTTCCAATTATTATCGAGTCTATTAGTGACAAAATTTACAGAACCAACACTTATTATTTATTTAGCAAACGATTAAAAAAGTATAGCATTTTATACATAATTTATTATGATGAGAACAAAAACGTATTAGCAAGTTTTGATTATGGAAGAAATTCAAATGTTGAAGTTTATCAGTACAATTATCCTTTAATGGATGGTTCAGTAGAAAAAAGTATTTATGATAAATGCGTTGAAGTAATAAACTTGGCAAATAAAAATAATTAATTTTTCAATTCTTCAATAATTAGCGTTCTGTCAAGATTATCTATCTGATTTTCTATTCTTGCAATTCTATTTATGAGATATCGCGATTTATTCTTAATTTTTAATCGAATTGGGTTTGGTAAAATAGCAGCTAATTGTACTGCTTCATTTGATGAAAGAAATTGGGAAGATTTATTAAAATAATATTGCGATGCCGCTTCAACTCCATAAATATTTTTACCAAATTGAGCAATGTTTAAATAACATTCCATAATTCGTTTTTTACCCCAAATTAATTCCATAAAAAAGGAATAGTATATTTCAATACCCTTTCTAACAAATGTCTTTTGTGGAAAAAGAAATAAATTTTTTGCGGTCTGTTGAGTTATTGTGCTTGCTCCTCTGCTCTTTTTTCCATCAACAGTTTTTTCAATTACTTTTTCAAATTCTGTAAAATCAATTCCAAAATGATCTAAAAACCTTTGGTCTTCAGAAGCAATTACTGCAAATATAATATTATTTGACATACTTTTTAAAGGAACCCAATTTTGCGAAACGTTTTTGGATCCGAAGATTCCTAAAAATATTTCATTTTCACTTTGTTGAATAAATGCAGTTGTTGGAGGGTTTATAAACTTCAAAAGTCCTATTGTTATAAGTAAATAAATATTAATTGCTAAAATAAATAGTAGAATAAACCTAATTGAATATTTAATTACTTTTTTAAACAATCTTTTGCCAAATTAATAATTGAAAAATACCAAAATTATACAATTATGTTATTATAGTTTAATCTCTTTAATTGAAAAAAATATTTTCTTATAATATAAATTCAAATAAGCTAATGCAAAATAAATTTTTAATAGCTCCTTGCGTACTCATTAAATTTTCGTATGTTTTTGCTTTTACTCCTGCCATATTTAGCATAGCTTTATGTACATGGTGCGATTGGTCAAGTCCATGACCAATCTTTAATTATTTAACCCTCGTAACTTTAGCACATAATAATAAAACAACTGCAAGTAAAAGTAAAAAAACATCAATTATTGTTTTTCATATTCAGTTAGATTTTTAGTTAAACATCATACGTAGTCGAAGCAGTTTCACCACCACGTCCAGTCCAATTTGTATGGAAGAATTCACCACGAGGTTTATCAATTCTCTCGTAAGTGTGTGCCCCAAAATAATCTCGCTGAGCTTGTAATAAATTTGCAGGCAATCTATCATTTCTGAATCCATCAAAATATTCCAAAGCTGTGCTTAATGCTGGCACCCATATTCCATTCATAACAGCAGTAGCAATAACTTTTCTCCAACTTTGCTGCGCTTCTTCAATTTTAGATTTAAAAAATGGATCAAGTAAAAGATTTGTAAGATTTGGATTATTATCAAATGCTACTTTAATTTTTCCAAGGAATGCTGATCTAATAATACAACCACCACGCCACATAAGAGCAATACCGCCATTATTCAAAGTCCAACCATATTCTTCAGCAGCAGCTTTCATTAAAACATAACCTTGAGCATATGAAACAAGTTTTGATGCGTATAAGGCTTTTTCAAGATCTTTAATAAATTCAATCTTATCACCTTCAAACTTTGGAGTTGGACCACTCAGTATTTTAGAAGCTTCAACTCTTTCATTCTTCTGCGCTGATAAACATCTAGCAAATACTGCTTCACCAATTAATGTTAATGGCACACCTAAATCTAAAGCAGAAATTCCTGTCCATTTACCTGTTCCCTTTTGCCCAGCAGTATCAAGTATTTTATCAACTAGAGGGCCTCCATCTTCATCTTTGAAAGCTAAAATATCCCTTGTAATTTCAATAAGATAGCTATCCAATTCACCTTTGTTCCATTCATTAAATATTTTGTGCATTTCGTCAGCATTCATTCCTACCAAATCTTTCAATATTTGATAAGCTTCTGTGATTAATTGCATATCGCCATATTCAATACCGTTGTGAACCATTTTAACAAAATGTCCTGCTCCATTTTCTCCAACCCAATCACAGCAAGGAGTTCCATCCTCAACTTTAGCAGAAATTGCTTGAAATATAGGTTTAATTTGTTCCCAAGCTTCTGGAGAACCACCAGGCATAATTGAAGGTCCTAGTAAAGCACCTTCTTCGCCACCGGAAACACCAGCTCCAATATATAGCATTCCTTTACTTTCAACATAGCTTGTTCTTCTTATCGTATCTGGAAAATGAGAATTACCACCATCAATAATTATATCTCCTTCTTCAAGAAATGGAATAACTTGATCAATAAAAGAATCTACAGGTTTACCTGCTTTTACCATTAGCATTACTTTACGTGGACTTTCAAGTGATTTAACAAATTCTTCAATTGAATGTGTTCCAATTATATTTTTTCCTTTTGCTCTTCCATTAATAAAGTCATCAACTTTGGAAATTGTTCTGTTATACACTGCAACAGTGTATCCATGGCTTTCCATGTTTAGAACAAGATTTTCACCCATCACTGCAAGTCCGACTAAACCAATATTAGCTTTACTCATTTTTAGTATTCCTTATATTTTATAACTACGAATCAACAAAAAATAGGAGAAGCTACCAAAAAGCAGCTCTCAAAAGTCGTAATTTAGTTGTAAGCAAAAACAAACATGAGAACGACTTACACAAAGATACAAAAAAAAATTATTTGTCACTGATTATGAACAGCAATTATCACTATTGGATAGATGGAAATTTGTTAAGTAACTAACTAAAAATAAAAGGATTCATATTATAAAGCCTTCGGAAGTTGAGAATAACTGGATAGCGTGTTTGATCTAATCCTAATAAATCATACACTAAATTAATGAACTGCGTCAAAAATGAGGAGGAAAAATAGGAGAATTATAGGCAAAGATGGATTTTATTATGCTACTATTCAAAAATGGGACATGTAAAAAATTACAAATAAATATAAATGAATTTAAATTGCAAAAATAATTGTTGTTTTATACCTTCTCTTATGGTTTGCGCCAATAAGATTTTTAAAATCTCTATTTTAACTCAAAAACAAAGTATTCAATAGTAGTTAAACTCTTAAAAAAATAAACAGCTTTTTTTTCAACTTAGAATATTCTTACTTCGATTTTAATGAACTTCTACCGTTTTTTATCATAATGATTTTACTAACTATTAATATTTCTACGTTTTCTGATTCGCTTATTTTTCTTGGAAGTGCTAGGTATCTTTCTTTTTTATCTTTATTTAGACCTTTTTCTAAGAAGTTGGTGCTAATCTAGATGCACTAGAGTGCATAGTTTAACTCCGACTGTGACAGATAGATATTCAATGTTAAAATATATAGCATAATAAACCTAATTGAATATATAATCATTCTTTTAAACAATCTTTAACTAAATTAATAATTAGATAATCCTAGAATTATACGACTATTTTATCATAGTTTAATAAATTAAATTTGAACAAAATAATTTTTTATTATTAAATCAAATGAACCTTTACAATATCTCTACGTCTAAAAAATCAAAAATGGTGAAGTTATGAGAGAAGGAATTAGTCGTTCAAGACAAAATAGAATATTCGGTGGTGTTGCTTCTGGATTAGCAAATTATTTGTCAATAGACCCTGTAATAGTGAGAATATTATTTGTTATTTCTGTTTTTTTTAGTGGCATTGGAATTCTATTGTATTTGATTATGTGGATAGTTATTCCTGAAGAAAAATTCATTGATTTCACGTATACTGATATGAATAGCGAAAAAAAGTCTGATGATACTTTTCAAGGAAATATAAATTTTACAATTCCAAAAAAAGACAATAAAAATGGTCAAGTTGTTTTTGGAATAATTCTTGTCCTAATTGGATTATTTTTTCTTGGAATAGAGGTTTTCTCATTCCTAAATTTTGAAGATTTATTTCCAATTTTATTAGTTGGTTTTGGAATATATTTTGTTTGGAATTCAAAAAATAAGCGAGGTTAAAATGAAATTTAAGAATGGACAATTATTTTGGGGGTTTCTTTTTTTAACAATTGGCTCGCTTTTTTTGCTTGATAAAAATAATTACAACCTTTTTATACCCAACAATATTATAGATTATTGGCCCGTTTTAATCATACTTTGGGGTATTGCAATTTTACTAAAAGATACAATTTTAAAACCCATTGTTTCTATTATTACTGGAATTTTTCTTGGATTATTTTTATATGCTTCGGTTTTTGGGTTTCATTATAACTCCAATAATGGAGATAAAAACGAAGAAATATCTACTTCGGAATTTTACGAAAATTATATAGATTCCACTCAAAATGCTACTATTTCAATACGAACTGGAATGGGAAAAATTTCTGTTGCTGGAACTACAGATAAATTAATTTCAGGAGTTTCTACTGGAATTAATAATTCCTTAAATTTTAGCACTAGATATTCAAATAATAATGCCCGCATTGTTTTAAGACATATTAAAGAGGAATTCATTTTTGGAAATAATAACCATAGCAATTTGGAATTCTGCTTAAATCCTAACCCAGTCTGGATTATTGACTTACAAGTAGGGGCAGCAAACGTAATAATGGATTTATCCGAATACAAAGTAGCTGAATTTAATTTAGAAACTGGTGCAACAACAAGCGAATTAACATTTGGAGACAAAGAAGAATTAGTAAAATTAAATATTGAAATGGGTGCTGCAACTTTGAAAATAAGAATTCCACGTGAGTCTGCATGCCAAATTAAAGGCGATATGGTTTTAGTTTCAAGAGAATTGGAGGGATTTAATGAAGTTGATCAAAAGAGATATCAAACAGAAAATTTTGAAACTGCAAAAAACAAAATTTTTATTAACTTTGACGGTGGTGTGTCAACTTTGAAAATTGAAAAATATTGAATAATTTAATTCTGTTTTGATGGTAATTGATATTTTTACAAATCTTAAATTAAATTTAAAACTTTTTGATTTTTAGTAAATTTGGCTTCCACAAATGTTTTTCCAAATTTACACATTCATCTATAAATTCAATTCCTTCCGATTCTAAGAGTTCTTGCATTAAAGTTGGGCTACCAAAATGGATTTTTCCACTTAATGCTCCAAATCTATTTACAACTCTATGACACGGAAGATTTGAATTTGCAGCACTATTTAAAGCCCAACCTACTGTTCTTGCAGATGATTTGACTCCACAAATCTCTGCAATTGCACCATAAGTAGTCACCTTTCCATAAGGAATTTTAGCAACCACTTTATAAACTCTATCGAAAAAATCATTTTTTTTCATTTTTCTTAAATATTAGTTCATAAAGAGCAATCAACGACATTATGTAAAATGAAACATACATTAAAATTGCTGAAATAATTGTTATATATACAAAAGATTTGTGAATATAACGAATTCCCCAAATAGATGAAAAAGTAATAATTGTAGAAACTAGTGGTTCTATTATTAAAAATTGCTTCCAGAAACCATTTATAATTGAATTAAAATAGAAAATAAATCCAATTGCAACAAAGATAATTGCAAATATTATTACATGGCTGTGTGTTGTGGTTAGCATTTCAGAAATTGGCTTTGGATAACTTTCTGCTATCTCAAATTCATTTTCATTTGAACCATTGTATCTCTCAACAGTGCCACTGGAAGTCATTTTTGTAGTAAATTTCAGGTAAATTACTCCTATTGAAACCCCTATTGTTAAAACGACTATAAAAGTAGCAAGAAATGTTTTAAGCGCTTTATCAAGTTGAAATAATTTTATTTCCATAATTCTGTTTTGTCTAAAGTTTTAAAGAGAAGTACCAATTTTAGTACTCCTTTTTTTATTGAATTAACTGAAATTGTTGCGCCACTAATGGCATCTATTTCATTAAAATCTGAATCCAGAGTCATTCCAATAAATTGTTTATTCCAATCCAAATTTGAAACAGCTCCACCATGCTCTTCACGATATTTTACAATATGGTTCGATAATATTTCCCCTTGCAAATTTAGAAAAGTGATAAAAGTAATTGGCTGGGCTTTCCCGAAAACATTGTCCATAATTCCAACAGCCAATAAAGAATCATTTTCTTTGATAGACCAAATTAGTATACTTTCGGAAAAAAACTTTTGTCTGGAATTTTTTTCAATTTCGTTTTTAATTTTTACTGGAATAATATATTTGATAAATTTTATTTGAACATTTATGCCAAATTCTTGATTAATAATATGTTCAGTTTTTTGTTTAATTTCATTAGCAAAAATGAAGTTACTGATAAATATGAATAACATCATAAATTTTAACATAATTTAAAACCTATATCCAATTCCAAAATTAAAATATTTTGTCATTTTAGAATTTAACTCAATTGTGTTTTGAGAATAATCAGCTTTAAGCACTACATTTTCAATAGGAAGCACAGAAACCCCTATCATCCATTCTTTGTTATTGTACACTTTCTCTTCGTCGCCACTATTTTCTGTTGACGATGCTGTGTTGTAATTTGAATATCTTGCAAACGGAATTACTTTCCAATCAAAGTCCAACAGCTTTGAAATATCATAGCCAAAATCGAAATAATAACCAGATGATTTCTTAAGTGATATATTTGAATAGTTTATATTTCCATACTCACCAACAAAGATAAATCCATTTTTTCTATAATCAGCATGAATTTCAATTAAAGTAAATGGAATTGACAATGAGTCACTTATTGCATTATTATAAGTTGCTGAACCACCAATTTTAAATCCAGGAATATCTGTATAATCAACTCTAAAATTATACAACAACGCACTAGCATCCGACTCAAATCCTTTTTGTCTTCCACCTCTAATTGCATTGTTAAAACTGAATTTATCACCATCTAATCCTTCCATAATATTAAGTTTGTATTCAAATCCACTATGTTTTCCATAAATTGCAAAACCATTTCCAAACCAAGTTGTGGGAATAATGTATTTTGAATAATTGGGACGCTCGACACCTAAGAATAAAGTCGGTTCATGATTTTCATTAATTAAGCCAGCAGAAACCAAAATTACACCAGCTTGAAATCCTAAATAATCCTTGTAATGATAATCCAAATACGCTTGTTCAAGCGAAAGCTCACCTTCGCCATCATTTACATAATTATGTTCTATTTCTATTTCTGATTTAAATGTCCATTTTTCAGTAAATGAATATCCAACAAATACTACAAACCTGTGAAAATCTAAAGTATTTTTTGTTGTACCAGCTTGGTTTTTGTAATTATAATGCATTTCACCATATCCACCTATTGTTGCTTTTGATTCAAAAAAATCAAATTGTGCTCTTGTATCAATAAAGCTAAGTACTAATAAAGTAATCAATAAAGTTAATTTATGCATTTTCATTTTTCTCCTTTTTGTTAATATTGAATTATTTTATTTTTATTTAGACGCAATCTAAATAAAAATAACAAAAGAGGCAAATTTTATTGCTCTTCTCAGACAATTTTTTGAATTATAAATAATTCTATTATTTTTAAAGAAAAATTTAGCTTAGTAAAAAATGATACTAAGCTAAAAAAGGATTAGTTCAGTATAGCCAATACAGATTTAATTTTCGGAGAATTTTAATAGAAATGATTTGATAAATGGATTTATATTTCCATCCATCACTGATTGTATGTTTGAGGTTTCGGTATTTGTACGATGATCTTTAACCATATTATAAGGATGGAAAACATACGAACGAATTTGACTTCCCCATTCAATTTTCATTTTGCCTTTTTCAGTTTCATTTTTTTCGGCTTCTGCTTTTTCAACTTCGGCTTGATACATTTTAGCTTTAAGCATTTTCATAGCATTTATTTTATTTTGTCCTTGTGAACGCTCGCTCTGACAAGCGGCAACAAATCCAGTTGGAATGTGTGTAATACGAACAGCCGTTTCAACTTTGTTAACATTTTGGCCACCTTTTCCACCGGAACGATAAGTATCGATGCGTAAGTCTGATGGATTGATATCAATCACAATCGAATCATCGACAATAGGATAAACGAAAACTGAAGCAAATGATGTATGGCGTCGCTTTGCAGAATCGAATGGAGAAATTCTAACTAATCTGTGAACTCCATTTTCTGCCTTCATATAACCATAGGCATAATCACCAGATACTTCGATAGTAACGCTTTTAATTCCTGCACCGTCTCCATCCAATCTATCTAGAATTTTCATTTTTTGATTATTTTGCTCGCCCCATCGTAAATACATTCTGAAAAGCATATCAGCCCAATCTTGCGCTTCGGTACCACCAGCACCCGAATGGATTGTTAAAATGCAATCGAGATTATCATCTTGTCCACTAAGCATGCTTTTAAATTCCAAAGCAGATATTGATTCATCAATCGATTCCAACTCTTTGTTTATATCATCAGTAAAAGATTCATCTTCATCAATTTGTGCTAATTCGATTAGTTCCCTTAAACTATTAATTTTATCTTGCTCTTTTTTCCAAAGTGTAATCCATTCTTGGTTTTCGTTTATTTCTTGTAATATTTTTTGAGCTTTTTGCTGATCGTCCCAAAATCCATCAGCTTCATTTTGATCACGCAAAATTTGGACTTTATTTTCTTTTTCTTCAATTTTAAGATTTGTCTTCAAACCATCAACTTTGGTTGTATATTTTTTTAATATTTTTAATTCATCTTCAAACATTTTATACCTAAATACATTTTAAATTTCTTGTTATAATATAAATTTTTATAAACCTGATATTACAGACATTTATCAATTATATCTTCTCATCAACAAAATTTTTTAATTATTTCATCCGCAATTATTGGAATTTCATTTTTATCTTTTATCTTAAACCAATCAATATTTTCATCTTTTCTAAACCAAGTCATTTGTCGTTTTGCAAATCGGCGAGTATTGCGTTTAATAAGTTCAATTGCACGTTCCAAATTAAACTCACCATTTAAATATGCAACTATTTCTTTATATCCAACTGTATTTAATGAATTTAATTCATGCGAATATCCCATTTCCAGAATTGATTTTACTTCATCCACTAAACCCGCCTTAAGCATTTCATCAACACGGATTTCAATATTTTTATACAAAACTTCCCTATTCCAAGATAATCCAAATTGATAAAAAATGTATTCGGTTTCTCTTTTGTGTTCATTATGAAATTCAACTAAAGATTTTCCGGTTAACTGAAAAACTTCAAGTGCGCGAATTACTCTTTTCCAATTTTGGGGAAGCATGGTTTCTGCACTTTGGGGATCAACTTTTAGTAGTTGATTATACAGAAATTGGTTCCCAAAATCTGCTTTTTGTTGCATAAGTTTTTCACGAAAAGTTGAATCAGTTTCAACATCGTTCCATAATCCATCAACTATGGATTTAATATATAGTCCCGAACCACCAACAACAATGGGTAATATACTTTGTTCGTGCAATTTATCAATAATTTTTAAGGCTTCTATTTCAAAGCGACTAACATTAAAATCTTCGTTGGGATTCAATATATCCACAAAATGATGTTTCGCTATTTGGAGCTCGGAAATGGTTGGTTTTGCAGTTCCAATAGAAAGAATTTTATAAATTTGCCGGCTATCAGCCGAAATAACTTCGGAGTTTAATAATCTTGCAAGCAAAAGTGAAAGTGAAGTTTTTCCAGAACAGGTTGGTCCTAAAATTACAATTACTCGCTTTTCCAACCTTGTTTCCCAATTAATGGTACAAATTTGAAGTTTGGAACTTCCTTTTTTGAATACTCTTTTCCTGAAACTTTAGTAATTATCTGCATTGCTTGGCAATTTCTATCCCCAACTGGAATTACCATTTTGCCTCCCACAGCTAGTTGACTTAGCAGTCTATTGGGAACTTCTGGACCTCCAGCAGTAACAATAATTCTATCATAAGGTGCTGCTTCTTCCCAACCGATTGTTCCATCGCCATAAATTAGGGCTGCGCGTATTCCCAATTTATCAAACAATTTTTGTGTGTTTTTATGAATTTCAAAATTTCGTTCAATTGAATAAACCTTCATACCCATTTCAACAAGAACTGCGGCTTGAAATCCAGAACCAGTACCAATTTCAAGTATTTTGCTTCTTCCATTTAACTCAAGAGCTTGTGTCATAAATGCAACTGTATATGGCTGCGAAATTGTTTGCTCGTGACCAATTGGAAGTGCTACATCGGAATATGCATGTGGTTTAATAATTTCAGGTACAAACAAGTGCCTTTCTACTTTCAAAAATGCTTTTAAAACATTTTCATCAATAATACCTTTGCCACGTAAAACTTTTATTAAATCTTCTCTTTCGGTTTCGTACATTTTTAATATCGTTATTTTTTAAATGCAAAGATAAGATTTATTTTACTCTTTTGAGATGACTTAATTTATTGAGAAACTATTTTCATAAAGCAAAGCTATAAATTTTTCCAGCTTTACTAAAAAAAGGTTACACTTGAGCAGACAGTAGGACGACAATTAACAATTTTAAAATAAAACAATTAATGTTGAAGTACACTTACCCGACAAACTCGCTCTTGGCGTTTTTACCAAAAAGTGTTACTGAACAATAACATAAACGCTTAGAGCGAGTTAGTCAAATATGCATTAATGATTTTCTAATGCATATTTTGGATTGTTTTTATTTGCTTGATTCTTCAACTTCATCGTTACTTTGTGTATTTCTAATTTTAGTAAGATTTTCTTGGCAATTTAATAATTTGCTACAAAGTTGATTTATTTCCTCACTATTTTCATTTTTGATTCAAAATTAAAATTCCTTCATTAGATGAAATTTTTAGTATTGCAAGAATAGCTGATAAATGTGCTTTTTCATTTTCTTCATTTTTAACAAAATAAATTAATTTGGAATTGCTTTTTCCGATTTAATTTCGCCTAAATAATAAGCGCAGCTTATCTTAAGACCCAAATTGTCTAATTTTAAACCATTAGAAGATTTTTTTCAGCATATCCATAATCAATATTTTGAAAATCTTTTAGATAATTTTTAGCAAATTTATTGAAAAAGTTGATAAATCAAACATCACGATTAAAGTAACTTTAGTTAAATTTTTCATTTTATCCCCCCAGAAAAAATGATTAATAAATTTGTTAATTACTTATCAAGGCAAGTTAAAGTGAATAAAGGTTACTTTCTTAAAAAGAAATTTTTAATTTCTTCTCGTATATTTTCCTAAAGTGTAGATCTTTTGATTTTTGGAAATTTGACTTTGAAAAAATCAAAGCCAAATTAAATTGATTTATGTTAAACCTGGATAATGCAATAGGATTAAAATAAACAATTTTAGAAAAAGAACAATCAATATAGAAGCGAACTTGCCCCGACTTACTGTTATGTAAAAAGTCAAGTATAATAATAAGCGATCCCAAATATTTATTAGAAAGAGATAAAACTGGAATATTTGGGAGATTATTTTATCTCTCTCTATCTGTTGGGGAATTTATAAGAACAAAATATAAATATATTTGTTTAGTATTGTTCAAACTGTTATAAGCAGTACGCGATATAGTCGTGTCTGCAAGAAGTAAATTATTTGTTTTAATCTGTCGCCGAAATCTCAGAAAAGTCCTTCCTTAATTTACTGTTAAAGACAAGCAAGTCGCATCGGTCA
>Ga0210009_1000595_pt1 | contig 38759 bp, 43 predicted proteins | sample CryGeyCG2114_065_FD_185457 | JGI IMG/M metagenome (GOLD analysis project Ga0210009, IMG submission 185457) | Groundwater microbial communities from aquifer - Crystal Geyser CG12_big_fil_rev_8/21/14_0.65 (SPAdes) (version 2) | ecosystem: Environmental > Aquatic > Deep subsurface > Groundwater ...
CATGTTGATCACCATCCTTGAGATGATCAACCCACTTCTTCAATTCGACCTCAGATTCTTCGCTTCAGGCTCATTCCTCGTTGGAAATACAGCCCTCGTTCAGGCTCATACCACGTTGGACAAGGCTGGGATTTTCTATTTGAAGGTACTTTAGGTAAGATCGGCTGCTTGGCTTCATCTGAAACCAGCTCAGCCCCGTGCAAACGGGCTGCCGCAATTATCAGAATATCGTTCTCGCCAACGCCGGTTGTGTATTTGTCATTGGCAATTCCCAACAAGCCTTTAATGCGTTTGGCTTCATGAGCGATAGCATGGTTGATTTCCAACAGCTCCAGATTATTTTCTTTCAGCCATTCGCCACAATCTGGTGTCTTGTGATTCACCTCATCAAACGCCACACTCGGCATCACCAGTTGCTTCGATTCAATTTGACCCGCCATCCATTCCCACAAGCCGGGAAACTGCCCGATCGGGTAGTTATCCCATGCATAGATCATGGAAGACGCATCAAACACCCGCATAGTAGCGCTCCAACTGATGCAGGTCTTTGATCTTCAGGTTATCGAGATAGCCGCTCGCCTTGGCTAAGGTAATGTGTCGTGCATAGAGGGAATCCAGCACTGTGCGCACAAATGTGTCACCGAAAATATGCCGAGGCTCCCTATTTCGATATGCTCTGCTGCCCCCGCCTTCCTCAATGATCGGCATCTGGGCAACCCACTGACGGTACGCTTCATATCTGCCTTGCGGCAAACGCCCTGCATCCAGCAAGCGGCGCAGAATTATTTCACCACTTACGCCCCAATCTTTGCGCTGATGCCCAAGCCAGTGATCGTATTGAGAAACGTCATCGGGTCGCGTGGCATCGTTAATACCGGCCAGGAAAGAATCCGGCACCAGCAGATACCCGGCAAAAGCATTGGCCTCGCGCTCATGCCCGCGATGGGATTCCATATCCCGCTCATCGTCAATCGAACTGGTTTTATGCAATAGCAGATGCCCCAGCTCGTGCATGAGCGTGAAGGTCTGCCGGGTATCCCAGTCCAGCTTCTTGACGACAATTACCGGACAATTCGCGTCGTACAGGGAAAAACCAAGGATGGGATTATTTTTAGCGATCTGCCATTTTCCGGCATAGCCATTACTGCGAAACACCAGCACACCGCGAGACTCCAGCGCCTCACGGTAAGAGTCGAAACCATTCTGCTCGCCCAATCCCAGCCATTGCCGCGCAACGTGCGCAGCAACCCGCAGATCATCTGTGGGCAACATTGGTGGGACAAAACGGGGACGTTCAGCATCATCAAGGTCTTCGCACAAACTCAAATACACCTCGCGCTGCCGCTCCACCCGCTCGATCAATGCTTTGAAACTCGCGGATAGTTCAGGCTTCTGATTAGCCAGCGTGCGAAATTGCGGAGAATGCACCTGCGTTTCATCCACAGGCCCATCCTCAAGGAAGAACAGCACCCCCCTGCCGAAATGATCCGCGACCTTGCGCAACTGATTGAACGTCATGCCGTCCTTGCCCGCCATGTCATGCTCCATGGTGGCAGCAGCAATGCCCGTTTCAGCCGCAAGCTGATCCGGCGTAATGCCGAGATCGGCACAACACCACGCGATACGGGCAGGATTGATAGACTGGATGCGTTCCATACGGGTCATTATAGCCGAGCAATCCCGCCCGCTATAGCGCCCCGCTGAACGCCTGATGCAGCAGCGACTTCTTCAGTTCGTCGAGGGCGGCGAGCTTGCGCTGGTAGAGGGATTCGAGGCGTTGGGTTTCGGCGGAGATCGCCAATAACTTTTCAACGATGACGTGCTGATGAGCCAGTGGCGGTATCGGAAGGATGGCCTGTTTAACAAGATCGCCGCTTATGTTTTTCACAACGGAGCCACTTGCCAATTGAGCAAACTGGGCTTGCACGAAACCCGACGAAAGCAGGTAGTAAAAGTAATCCGTGTCGATTGAGATGTTGAGCCTCAACACGAACCAGCCGTCGTGAATGTAGCCGCTCGTCTTCATGATGTAGGGACGCCCATACGACATGGAATTTGTCAGGATGAAATCACCCTCTTTAACGAAGCGTGACTGCTTTGCACCTTCTGGCGTGATTTTCTGCGCAGTTGAATAGACATACTTGCCGCCTTCTTCGGTGTCGCCGATTTTGATCCAATTGACTCCGTCAGGCGCAGTCGTGAAATATTTTTTAATTGGCCGAGGGGAGCTACCTCTTTCGACAATGCAAACTTGGTCGAGGGTGCGATCTACCCACCCCTCGCCGCGCTGGGTGAAAACGGATTGCAGGTGGCTTTCGAACAGGGCGCGGGCGTTTTGCAGGTTCTGTTCGGCGTTGGTTTTGGCGGTGGCGATGCCGTCAAACGCTTCGTCGAGAATGCCGACGATGCGCTGCTGTTCGGGGAGTGGTGGAAACGGAATTCCGATCTCTTTCAACTTTCCACCCGACAGCTCTTTGAACGTCGCTCCGCTACCAAGATCATTAAGCAAGTCAACGATGCTACTCAAGTAGTAATACAAAAACTTGTTGTGCAGTTGATTGCTCGGCACCAAACCTTTGCAACCCTGATTTGTTGCCATCGGTTCGGTATTGATAACCAAATGACCGATAGGCGCACGTGATGACAGGATGACTGAGTATGGAGGCAGCATGCGTGCAGAGCTATTTTGAAGCCCCGCATCAGTGACCGTTCGCTCGGTTTCGTCAACGTACGGGCTGCTGCGTTTTCCCATTTCGGCTGGCGTTATCCACTGATGCTGTCCACCCCAGTATTCCTTGGTGCCTGTCTTTGGTGTCCCGCCATTGATGACCTCGCAAATCTCACCGAGCGTCTTGGTCTGCCACCCCGCCTTCATCGCGCAGCCCCCAAAGCACCGTCATTCCCGCGCAGGCGGGAATCCAGTGGGTTTGATGAATCAAAGGCATTTTTGCCTTGCTGGATTCCCGCATTCGCGGGAATGACGGAAGGAGCGGGAATAACGGAAGGAGCGGGAGCGACGGTTTGGGGTGCGGCTCCTGTAATTTCAGGCCAGAGGTCTCGCCAATCCGGATTGGTTTGTTCAATGGTTTTCAGCTTCCATTCGCGCAACCATTTCTTCATGGCTTTTTCTTTGGCGATGGCGCTTTCCATCGTTTCGTGTTGCTCGTACCAGACCAAAACTTTCACGTCATACTTCTTGGTAAAACCGTCGGCTAAACTTTCCTTGTGTTGCCACACGCGCTTGATGAGGTCGGAGGTTACGCCAATGTAGAGCGTGCCGTTGCGTTCGCTGGCGAGCATGTAGACGGCGGGCTGCTTCACTGCGCGCCTCGCATCGCACGCTCATAGAACACCACCCCCACGCGATCAATATGCTCCTTCAGTCCTTCATGTTTCAGACTCTCGTAATGCGTCACATCGAACAGATAAGGCGTGGGCAGGTCATCGAGCGCTGCCAGCAATTCCGCCGAGCAGTCGGTTAGGCTGCTGAAGGCCAGGTCAATGTCCGAGCCGCGCTCGTAGTTACCCTTGGCACGCGAGCCGTAGATTTTTGCCCAGACGATTTCGGGGTGTTGTTGCAGGCAGGCGTTGATGGCGGCCAGGGTCTGTTCGCTTAATCCGAACATCAAGCCAGCCTTGCGCGCAGGTATTGATGCAGTTGTTCCAGCCCCGCCACATAACGTCGGCAGATGTGATCGACCGCTTTGAGTGCACGGGCTTCGTCATAGGTGTGCGCCATCAGGTTGCGGTCTTCGAGCATGTCCATCCACAACTGGCCGTCGGTGATGAGGTCGGTGGCAAACGCCTGTTTGATGATTTCGCGCGGCAGCTTTACGTCGATGCCGTTGTACTTGAGGTAGTCTTTCATGGTTTTCCATGACAGCTCGAACGTCATCTCGAAAGATTTGATGAGTGCCATCTGGATGAGCTGATTGTCTGGTGCTTGCTGGTTGGCGGCAATCGCTTCTTGAAGTCGCAAGTAAGCCGATTGCAGGTTATCGTAGCGTTGTTTCCAGCGTATGTCTTGCATGATGCTCTCCTTTACAGCAAGGCCCGAATATTACCCAATACCTGCGCACTCTGCTCGTCCAGCGCCACGATCTCGACCATGATGTCCTGCGGGCTGCGATGCACCACGGCTTCGCCGCCATCGGGATTCTTCACCGACAAGTCATAGGTCGCGGGGTCGATGTTCGCCGCATCCACGCTCCAGCTCTTGGGCGAATCGGCGAAGGTCTTTTGCAATGCAATGAATTCGGCGAGGTCGGCATCGTTGAGCGGGTTGGTCTTACCCATGTTGCGGCCGGGTTCGAGCTGGTAGTACCAGACCTTGCGCGTCGGTGCGCCTTTCTCGAAGAACAGCACGATGGTTTTTACGCCCGCACCCTGGAAGGTGCCGCCGGGGCAATCGAGCACGGTGTGCAGGTTTGCAGCTTTCCAGCAAGTGTTTGCGCAGGCTCACCGAGGCGTTGTCGGTGTTGCTGAGGAAGGTGTTTTTGATGACGATTGCGCCGCGTCCGCCCGCTTTTAAGAACTTGATGAAGTGCTGCAAGAACAGGAAGGCGGTTTCGCCGGTCTTGATGGGGAAGTTCTGCTGCACTTCCTTGCGTTCCTTGCCGCCGAAGGGCGGGTTGGCAAGGACGATGTCGAAGCGGTCTTTGTCCTGCACGTCGGCGAGGTTGAGCGCGAGGGTGTTGGCGTGGGCGATGTTGGGCGCTTCGATGCCGTGCAGGATCATGTTCATGATCGCGATCACGTAGGCGAGGCTTTTCTTTTCGATGCTGTAGAAGGTGGATTCTTGCAGGGTTTTGAGGTCGCGCGTGGTGAGGTGCGGCTTGGCGCGCAGATAATCGAACGCTTCGCACAAGAAGCCCGCGCTACCGCAGGCGCCGTCATAGATGGTTTCGCCGATCTTCGGCTGCACCACTTGCACCATGGCGCGAATGAGCGGGCGCGGGGTGTAGTACTCGCCGCCGTTGCGCCCGGCGTTGCCCATGTTTTTGATCTTGGATTCGTACAGGTGCGAGAGTTCGTGCTTCTCGGCTTGCGAGCCGAAGCGCAGTTCGTCGATGTGCTCGATGATGTCGCGCAGGTTGTAGCCGCTCTGGATTTTGTTTTTGATCTCGCCGAAGATTTCGCCGATTTTGTATTCCAGTGTTTTGGAGTTGTCGGCTTTTTCCTTGAAGCGGTGCAGGTAAGGAAAGAGTTGCTGATTGACAAAGTCGCGCAGGTCGTCGCCTGTCATAGCCGCGTTGTGGTTGATCTTGCCGTCCTTGCCCTTGGGCGCAGCCCAGGTTTTCCAGCGGTAGGGTTTGTCGAGCAGCCAGGTGTATTTTTTGCCTTCCAGCTCGGCTTCCATGGCCTTGCTGTGTTCGAGTGCATCGAGGTATTTGAGGAACAGGAGCCAGGAAGATTGCTCGGTGTAGTCGAGTTCGCTGGCACAGCCTGCTTCTTTGCGCAGGACGTCGTCGATATTTCTGAAGGTTTGTTCGAACATGAAATTCTTTCTTCAGATGAAATCTGTCGAGTGTTAAGGAAACGCAGGACACCTCGTCACACCGACAAAGGCCGGCGTCCAGTCGGTTAAAAACACTGGATTCCGGCCTTCGCCGGAATGACAAAAACGGTTCGCATCTCCTCACGCACAAAATACAACGGAAAAATGTTGCCACCTCACCATTCCCTCCCCCCAGCCCTCACCCGCTTGCGGGAAAGGGGAGCGCAGCGAGCGCGGGAGAGGGTGCTGCTATTTGCGCCCTATCGCGCGCCAGCCGATGTCTCTGCGCATCTGGCAGCCGTCGAACTTGATGGTGTCGGCGATCTCGTAGGCGCGGCTCTGCGCCTGCCGCACCATGTCGCCAAGGGCGACGACGCACAGCACACGCCCGCCGCTGGTAACGACCTTGCCGTCCTGCATCGCGGTGCCGGCGTGGAACACATGCGCGTCTTCCATTTTCTTCGCCGCTTGCCCATCAGGCAGGCCGGTGATGATGTCGCCTTTGCGCGGGGTGTCGGGGTAGTTGGCGGCGGCCATCACAACGCCCAGCGCGGTGCGTCTGTCCCACTCCGCCTCCACTTTATCCAGCGTGCCGTTGACGGCATGCTCGACGATGGCGGCGAAGTCGCTCTTCAGGCGCAGCATGATGGGTTGCGTCTCGGGGTCGCCCATGCGGCAGTTGAATTCCAGCACCTTGAGCGCGCCGTCCGGCGAAATCATCAGTCCGGCGTAGAGAAAGCCGGTGTACGTGATGCCCTCGGATTCCATGCCGCGCATCACGGGCTGGATGACTTCGCGCAGAACTTTGGCGTGCAGGGTCGGCGTGACCACCGGTGCGGGTGAATACGCGCCCATGCCGCCGGTGTTGGGGCCTTGGTCGCCGTCGAGCAGGCGCTTGTGGTCCTGGCTGGTGGCCATCGGCAAAACATTCCTGCCGTCGGCCATGACAATGAAGCTGGCTTCCTCGCCTTCAAGGAATTCCTCGATCACCACGCGCGCTCCCGCGTCGCCGAGCGTGTTGTCGGACAGCATCATGTCGATGGCGTCGAACGCTTCCTGCTTGCTCATCGCGACCACGACACCCTTGCCCGCAGCCAGTCCATCCGCTTTAACGACAATCGGCGCACCATATTTTTCAACGTAAGCCTTGGCGGATGCGTTCTCGCTGAAGGACTCGAAGAATGCAGTGGGAATGTTGTGGCGCGTCATGAAACGCTTGGCGAAATCCTTGGAGCTTTCCAGTTGCGCCGCCGCCCTGGTCGGGCCGAAGATCTTCAGCCCTGCGGCGCGGAAGGCATCGACCACACCTGCAGCCAGCGGCGCTTCCGGGCCGACCACGGTAATCTCGATGTGCTCACGCTTGACGAATTCGATGAGTTCGGGGATGGCAGTAATGGCGACGTTCTCTACGCCGTCTTCCAGCGCCGTGCCCGCATTGCCCGGCGCGACATAGACTTTCTGCACTTTCGCGCCTTGCGCCAGACGCCATGCCAGCGCGTGCTCGCGACCGCCGGAACCGATGACCAAGATTTTCATTTCAACCCTTTTTGCCACAGAGAACACAGAGACCACAGAGAAAACCTGCTTACCTCCCCGTGAACTCTGTGTTCTCTGTGGCTAGATGTTTTTAATGTCTAAAGTGCCTGTAGCCTGTAAAGACCATCGCCAGCCCGTGCTCGTCCGCCGCCGCGATGACTTCTTCATCGCGCATCGAACCGCCGGGCTGGATGACCGCTTTCGCGCCCGCTTCGGCCAGCACGTCCAGGCCGTCGCGGAACGGGAAGAAGGCATCGGAAGCGACCACCGAACCGGCCAGGCTCAAGCCGGCGTTCTGCGCCTTGATGCTGGCGATGCGGGTGCTGTCCACGCGGCTCATCTGGCCGGCGCCGACGCCCAGGGTATGGCCGTCCTTGCAGAACACGATGGCATTGGACTTGACGAACTTCGCCACGCGGAAAGCGAACAACAGGTCGTTCAGCTGTGCATCGGTCGGCTGGATCTTGGTCACGATCTTGAGATGTTCGCGCTTGACCGTGAACAGGTCGGGCGTTTGCACCAGCAACCCGCCGCCGACGCGCTTCATGTCATATTGATTGTGCGCATTGGACAGCGGCACGATCAGCACGCGCACATTCTGCTTGGCGGCGGTAACGGCCAGCGCCGCATCCGTTGCCGAGGGCGCGATAATGAGCTCGACGAACTGATTGGCGGTGATCTGTTTCGCGCTCGCTTCATCCAGCTCGCGGTTGAAAGCAATGATGCCGCCGAACGCGGAGGTCGGGTCGGTGGCATATGCCAGCTTGTAGGCATTCAGCGGGGTATCCGCGACCGCCACACCGCACGGGTTGGCGTGCTTGACGATGACGCAGGCGGGTTCGTCGAACGACTTCACCAGCTCCCATGTCGCGTCGGCGTCGCCGATGTTGTTGTAGGAAAGTTCTTTCCCTTGCACCTGGGTGTAGTTGGAGATGCTGCCCGCCAGCGGCGTCAACTCGCGGTAGAACGCGGCCTTCTGGTGCGGGTTCTCGCCGTAGCGCATCTCCTGCACCTTGGCGAAATTGAAATTGATCTGCGCGGGGAAGTCGCTCTGCGTGCCGTCGCTGTTGAGGGTGGTCAGATAGTTGCTGATCATGCTGTCGTAGGCGGCGGTGTGCGAGAACGCTTTCTTCGCCAGGTCGAAACGGGTCGCATCGCTGACCGCCCCCTGGTTGGTCTGCATCTCGGCCAGCACGTCGGCGTAGTCAGCCGGGTCGGTGATAATGGCCACATGACCGTGGTTCTTGGCGGCGGCGCGCACCATGGTCGGCCCGCCGATGTCGATGTTCTCGATCGCATCCTCCAGTGTGCAGCCGGGTTTGGCGATGGTTGCCGCGAACGGGTACAGATTTACCACCACCAGATCGATGGTTGGGATGTCGTGCTGCTTCAGAGTCGCCATGTGTTCAGGCAGATCACGCCGCGCCAGAATGCCGGCGTGCACTTTCGGCTGCAGCGTCTTCACGCGCCCGTCGAGCATCTCGGGGAAGCCGGTGTAGTCCGCCACTTCGGTAACGGGGATACCGTTGTCGGCGAGCAGCTTGGCGGTGCCGCCGGTGGAGAGGAGCTTCACGCCGAGGGCATGCAGTCCCTGCGCGAATTCGAGGACGCCGGATTTGTCCGATACGCTGATGAGTGCTTGGGTGATGGCTGTCATGATGGTTTCCAGATTAAAAATTGGGGTTTGCAGGTCGGGTTTCAACCCGGTCTGCGCGCTGACCAGACCTACATAATTCCATGTTGTTGCATCTTCTTGCGCAGGGTATTGCGATTGATGCCGAGCAACTCGGCGGCGCGCGTCTGGTTGCTGTCCGCATGCTGCAACACGGTTTCGATCAGCGGCTTCTCCACACAGCACAACACCATGTCGTAGATGGCGACCGACGGTTCTTCGCCATCCAGGTCTTTGAAATAATCGTTCAGCGCCTTGCGCACATGCTTGGCGATGTCATTCTCGCCGATCGGACAGGTCTCACTCATGCCGCCATCTCCCCTTCATAAAGCAGGCTCTCGCTGCCTGCTTTTTGTTCCTCAAAAAAATCAATAACGGCGTGCAACTGCTCATCCACGCTTTCCAGCTGGTTCATCCGATGGCGAAACACTGCCGATCCCGGCAGCCCCTTGGTGTACCAGGAGATGTGCTTGCGCGCCACGCGCAGGCCGGTGTGCTCACCGTAGAAAGCGTACAGATCGTGCAGGTGTTGCAACAAAACGGCGAGAATCTCGCCCACCGCCGGGGCGGGCAGATATGCGCCCGTCGCCAGATAGTGCGCGATCTCGCGGAACAGCCATGGCCGTCCCTGTGCGGCGCGTCCGATCATCACCGCGTCGGCGCCGGTATGCTGCAAAACGAATTTTGCCTTTTCCGGCGTGGTGATGTCGCCGTTGGCGATGACCGGGATGCGTACTGCGCTTTTCACCGCGCGGATGGTGTCGTATTCGGCATCGCCGGTGTAGGCGCAGGCGCGGGTGCGGCCGTGGATGGCAAGCGCCTGGATGCCGCAGTCTTCGGCGATGCGCGCGATATTCACGGCATTGCGATTGTGCTTGTCCCAGCCGGTGCGGATCTTCAGCGTGACCGGCACGTCCACCGCGCCAACCACCGCCTCCAGCAATTCCGCGACCAGTTTCTCATTCTGCAGTAGCGCTGAACCGGCCATCACGTTGCAGATCTTCTTCGCCGGACAACCCATGTTGATGTCGATGATCTGCGCGCCGTGGTCGATATTGTGCCGCGCCGCCTGCGCCAGCATCTTCGCATCCGCGCCGACGATCTGCACCGAGATCGGATCGACCTCGCCTTCGTGGTTGGCGCGGCGCTTGGTCTTTTCGGAACCGTACAGCAGGGAATTGGATGCCACCATCTCGGACACCGCCATGCCCGCGCCCATGCGCTTGCATAGCATACGAAACGGCCTGTCGGTCACGCCCGCCATGGGTGCGACGATCAGGTTGTTCTTCAGTTTGTAGCGGCCGATTTGCATGGTGACTTCCGGAGGGGGTGCTGATTATAATTTAATCAACTCGCCCATGCTATGATGCTTGTGAATTTTTCTGCAAAACACTTCGACATGGAATTCGACATCGTCCTCATCGGCGGAGGTTTGGTCGGCGCCAGCTTGGCCGCAGCGCTCAAGGATAGCGGCCTGAAACTGGCTCTGGTTGAAAGTGGTTCCTCACCTCAAATCCCGGACGCCCCCGACAACTGGGACAGTCGCATTTACGCCTTCACCCCCGGCAATGCCAAGTTCCTGCACGAATGTGGTGCATGGCAACGGCTGGAGATGCGCCGTGTGCAGCAAGTGGAGGAGATGCGCGTGTTCGGCGACACCGGCGCCCGGCTCAATTTCAGCGCCTACCAGCTCGGCGCCCCGGAACTGGCCTTCATCATGGAAAGCCGCTTGTTGCAGGATGCCCTGTGGCAAGTTTTGCGCGACCAAGCCAATCTCACTCTGCTGCAGCCGGCGCAATGTGCCGAGTTGTCGTGGCACGAAGAGGCAGCTTATTTAAGATTAAAGGATGGTCGAGAGCTCAAGGCAAAACTGATCGTCGGCGCGGATGGGCGCGATTCCTGGGTGCGCCGGCAAGCCGGCATGCCCGAAACGCCCACGCCTTATCAACAGCATGGCGTGGTCGCAAATTTCAACTGCGCCAAAAATCATCGCGGTATCGCCCATCAATGGTTCCAGCCGGACGGCATCCTCGCGCTGTTGCCGCTGCCGGGGCGCCGCGTTTCCATCGTGTGGTCGGTCAGTCCGGAAAAATCGGCCGAGCTGTTGGCGCTCACTCACGCCGAACTCTGCGTGCGCGTTGCCGAAGCCTCCAATCATGTGCTGGGCGAGCTGGAACTCATCACGCCGCCCGCCGCCTTCCCCCTGCGCGTGCTGAATCTGGCCCACATCACCCGGCCGCGTCTGGCGCTGATCGGGGATGCGGCGCACAACGTGCATCCGCTGGCGGGGCAAGGAGTGAACCTTGGCCTGCGCGACGCGCGCGAACTGGCGCACACCCTGCTCCAGCACGGCACGATGGATTGCGGTAATCTGGCGCTATTGCGCCGCTACGAAAAAGCGCGGCGTGCGGACATCCTGTCCATGCAACTCACCACCGATGCGCTCAAACACCTGTTCGTCAACGCCAACCCGCTGCTGCGCACGCTGCGCAACGTCGGGCTGGCCGCAACCAATGCCGTCACCCCGCTGAAAAAAATGCTGGCGCGCCACGCGCTCACCTGATCAACCCAAAAAAGGAAATCCCGATGCAAAAAATCCTGTTGTCCCTGTTGTTCTGCTGTGCCGCCAACGTCGCCCTCGCCGCAAACGACACCGCCGCGATCAAACAAACCCTGCAACAGAATTACCAGCAGACTATCGGCCCCATCGATCAGGTCAACCCCACACCGGTAACCGGGTTGTACGAAATCGTCACCGGCGATCACATCTACTATTCCGACGAGAGTGGGCGTTATCTGATCGATGGCAAGTTGTTCGACATGCAGCTGCGCGCCAATCTTACCGACGCGCGCGCGCGTCAGCTGTTCGCCATCGATGTCAGCAAGCTGCCGCTTGAACTGGCGATCAAGAAAGTCAAAGGCAACGGCAAGCGCACGTTGATCACCTTTGAAGACCCCAACTGCGGCTATTGCAAGAAGCTGGCGCAGGAACTGGAGAAAATCGACGACCTGACCCATTACTTATTCCTCTATCCGATCTTCGAGGGTTCGGCTGAACTGGTGCGGGATATATCGTGCAGCAAACAGCCGTTCCAGGCCTGGGACAACTGGATGCTGAAAGGAATCAGGCCGCCCAAAGGAAATTGCGCCACCAAAACCGATCAGGTCGTGGCACTGGGACGCAAGCTGAAAGTGAATGGCACACCCGCGCTGATCTTCGGCAACGGCGTGATGAATCCGGGCTATTTGCCTGCCGATCAACTGGAGCAGGCGCTAGGCGCGAATCAGTAAATAAGGTGAAGCTGGCCGATAAGCCGGGTTCTGTCGTGGACAGTCATTCCTCTAGGCGTTTCGTTACCTGACGCTCAAGCAACCTACCCGCTGGCGACGCGAGCAACGTCATGGCCAGCCTATTTGGTCTTGCTCCGGATGGGGTTTACCGTGCCGTCCGTGTTACCACGTCCGCGGTGAGCTCTTACCTCGCCGTTTCACCCTTGCCTGTCCCTGACCGAAATCAGTTCATCGGCGGTCTGTTCTCTGTGGCACTTTCCATCGCCTCACGGCGTCCGGTCGTTAACCGGCATCCTGCTCTGCGGAGCCCGGACTTTCCTCTGCATAATCCTGCTATGCAGCGACTGCCTAGCCAGCTTCGACGCTGAGTGTAGCACGGGAAATCACGAACTTCAGGGAGCCGGGACTTTGTTGGCATCGCGCGCGACTCACGCACCGCCGATTTGCACGCTGACGCCTAAAGGCTTCCAGCGTTTCGCTTCGTCACCCAATGCCGTCTCGCTCAGCGGATTTTGAGCCAGCCAGTCTTGCGCCAGCGTCAGCCGAAATTTTGTGCCACTGAATTGCACCTGAATGCCAGGCAGCTCGACCTCGCTGCGGTTGCGATAGAACAGCACCGCCAGCCTGAATGCCATCACCAGCGCCTGATCGCGCATCTCGCCCAACTGGCCGCACAATTTTTCCAGGCTGCCCCGATGCGCAAGAGCAAGCAGGCTCAACTGTTGCTGCGACTTGCGCGAGAATCCCGGCATATCGGCATTCGCCAGAATGTAGGCGGTATGCTTGTGATAGCCGCTGTGCGCCACAGTGATACCGATTTCGTGCAGTTGCGCCGCCCAGCGCAGATGCTGTTCTGCCTCGTCGTCGAACATGCCGTCCAGAAATTGCCGTGCCAACTGACAGGCCAGTTTGCTGACGCGCGCCGCCTGCGGGTGATCGACATGATAGCGGCGCATGAATTGTTGCACCGTCGCCTCGCGCATGTCGTTGTGGGAAAAACGCCCCAGCAGGTCATACAGCACGCCTTCGCGCAACGCGCCCAATGCCGGGCGCATCTGTTCGATCTTCAATTCGCAGAACACCGCATACATGATGGCGAATCCGCCTGCCAGCACCGGCACCCGATCCGGCTTGAGCCCGGCCAGTTCCAGCTTGCTGACATCGCCCGCCTTGAGAAGTTGGACACGCAAAGTCTCGAGTCCGTCACGCGTAATCCCGCTCGCGCTAAAGCCGTTTTGCTCCAGCACATCGTTGATCACACGCGCCGTGCCGGATGAGCCCAGCGCCACATCCCAATGTTCGGGGGTGTACTCTGTCACGATACTTTGCAATTCGTTGCGGGCCGCCAGCTCTGCCTGCTTGAGATTGGATTTGGTGATCTTGCCGTCCTGGAAAAATTGCGCGGTGTAGCTGACACAACCCATGTACAGACTTTCCAGCTGCTTCGGCTGCAAGTCCTGGCCAATGATGAACTCGGTCGAACCGCCACCGATATCCATCACCAGACGCCGCTCGTCGCCGTGCGCCAAGCCTTGGGCGACACCGAGATAGATCAGGCGCGCTTCTTCGCGTCCGGCAATAACTTCGATCGGGAAGCCGAGCGCCGCCTCGGCCTGTTGCAGAAACTCCGGCGCATTTTTGGCAACACGCAGTGTGTTGGTCGCCACCGCGCGCACCGCATTGTGCGGCAGGTCGCGCAAGCGCTCGCCGAATTTCTCCAGACAGGACAGGCCGCGTTGTTGCGCATCCCGATCCAGCAGCTTGTCCTCCCCCAGTCCTGCCGCCAGTCGCACCGCTTCGCGCAGGCCGTCGAGCATGTAGAGCTGGTCATTTTCCACCCGCGCGATCTGCAGGCGAAAACTGTTCGATCCCAGATCGACTGCGGCGAGAAGTGGTTGGCGTTGCACGGGGGGTGAGGGCGAATTACTGTTTGACTTCGCGTTCGATTTCTTCGATGGTCACATGGCGCACGTCACGCCCCTTGACCATATAGACCACATATTCGGACATGTTCTTGGCGTGATCGCCGATGCGCTCGATTGCCTTCGCCACGAACAGTATCTCCAGCGAAGTGGAGATGGTGCGCGGGTCTTCCATCATGAACGTGATCAGGTAACGCATGATGGTGCGGAATTCCTCATCCACCAGCTCGTCCTGGCGCACCACCGTCGCCGCCGTGGCCAGGTCGAGCCGCGCAAACGCATCCAGTGATTTGTGCAGCATGTCGAGCGCGATCTCGGATGCGCGTTTGATCTCGTTGTAGCGCGGCAGATGCAGGCGCTCCTTCTGCGACAGCAGCTTGGCCATGCGCGCGATCTTTTCTGCCTCATCGCCGATGCGCTCAAGATCGGTGATGGTCTTGATCACTGTCATCACCATGCGCAAGTCACCCGCCGCCGGCTGCCGCCGTACCAGAATACGGTTGCAGCTTTCGTCGATCTCGACCTCCATCGCGTTCACGCGATGATCATCCTCGATCACCCTGTTCATCAGTGCCACATCGCCATTGACCAGCGAATCGACAGCCAGCCGAATCTGGCTCTCGACCAGGCCGCCCATCTGCAACACGCGTGCACGCACCGCCTCCAGTTCGGCATCAAATTGTTTCGAGGTGTGTTCGCTGGTGGCCATGTTTTTCTTTCAGAGGAATAGGGTTAGTACGCGATGCTAGCTTGCCGAAGTTAAATTTTTGTTACCCCGACAGCGTCTGCACACCTTGTGGCGTACCCAGCAACAGAATATCGGCACCGCGGCGCGCAAACAAGCCGTTGGTAACCACACCCGGTAGCTGATTGAGCAAAGTTTCCAGCTCGACCGGATTCATGATCTGCAAATTGTGCACGTCAAGAATCACATTGCCGTTATCGGTGGTAAACCCCTCGCGCAATTTGGGCTGACCACCCAGCTTCACCACCTCGCGCGCAATGTAACTGCGCGCCATCGGGATGACTTCGATCGGCAATGGAAACTTGCCCAGCACATCCACCAGCTTGCTGGCGTCGCAGACGCAAATAAATTTTTTGCTCGCCGCCGCCACGATCTTCTCGCGCGTCAGCGCGCCGCCGCCGCCCTTGATCATATGCAGGTGACGCGTGATCTCGTCTGCACCATCCACATACACCGGCAGGTCTCCCGCATCGTTCAGCGACAGCACTTCGATGCCGTGTCGCTGCAAACGTTTGGCCGAAGCCTCCGAACTGGCCACCGCACCGCGAATCTTGCCCTTGATCTTCGCCAGCTCATCGATAAAGAAATTGGCGGTGGAACCGGTGCCCACCCCCACGATGCAATCGTTCGGCACATAAGCAACCGCTGCCTGGGCGACTGCGCGTTTCATATCGTCTTGAGTCATGGTCATGATGCAGCCTTTATGTAGTGGATTTTCGTCGTGCATCGGATTATTGCAGGAATTGTTCCGTTTAGGAACACGACCGCCCTTCCCAAACTGCTCATTTCCATTTAGGATGCGCACCCGCAGTGGGGGTGTAGCTCAGTTGGGAGAGCGTCTGGTTCGCAATCAGAAGGTCGTCAGTTCGATCCTGATCACCTCCACCACCTGTTTAAACAGTGGGAACCGCGCGAGTGGCCGGAGTGCAAGGCGCACGGAGCACAGCGACGAAGAAAATGAGCTTCGCGAGTTTCGGCGAAGAGTAACCTTCAGGTTATGTCGTAGCCACATACCCCTTTCCAAGCGAACACCGTGCAACGCTGCAATCCGGTCACGCAGCAGGTTCAACCTCTTGGATGGTGCCGCGCGTGCAATTGCTTCAACCGTTCCCGTGCCACATGCGTGTAAATCTGCGTCGTGGCGATATCCGAATGTCCCAGCAACATCTGCACCACGCGCAAATCCGCGCCGTGATTGAGCAAGTGCGTGGCAAAAGCATGGCGCAAGGTGTGCGGCGACAGCGGCTTTTGCAGTCCGCCCTGTCTGGCGTGTTTCTTGATCAGATACCAGAACATCTGCCGCGTCATGCCCTCGCCGCGATGGGTGACGAACAGCGCGTCAGTCAATTTTCCCGCAAGCAGGGCAGGACGGGCTTCTGCGAGATAGCGTCTGACCCAATCCAGGGCTTCCTCGCCCAGTGGCACCAGGCGTTCCTTGCTGCCCTTGCCCATCACCCGCACCACGCCTTCGTTGAGGCTGAGCTGCATGATCAGCAGCCCGACCAGTTCGGAGACGCGCAAGCCGCTGGCATACAGCACTTCGAGCATGGTGCGGTCGCGCATGCCAAGCGGCGTCGCCACATCCGGCGCATTCAACAGCAACTCGACATCTTCTTCGGTCAGACTCTTGGGCAGACTGCGCGGCAGCTTGGGTGTGGCGATCTGCAAGGTCGGATCGACCGTGATTTTGTTCTGCCGCAGCAGGTAGCGGAACAGGCGCTTGAGGCTGGAAATGGCGCGCGAAGTGGAAGTGGCTTTGGCTTTTTCTCCGCTCACCAGATGCGCGAGAAAACCCTGTATATCGGCATGCGTCGTGGCCAGCAGGCCGCCGCCATGCTGCGTTTGCAACCATGCCGCAAACTTGTTCAGGTCGCGCCGGTAGCTCTCCAGCGTGTTGCGCGATAGCCCGTCTTCCAGCCACAGCGCATCGCTGAATTCGTCCAGCAATTCAGAATTGCTCATGGGCCAACAACCAGCGCTTGATGTCGAGCGACTCGCCTTCGGCGTGCTTCATGAATCCGCCCAACCCCGATTTGCCCACCACGCGGTGACAGGGAATGACAATGGGAATCGGATTGTTGCCGCAAGCCTGACCCACGGCACGCGCACAGGAATCAAGTTGTGCGGCCAATTTGCCGTAGGTTCGGGTCGTGCCGCGCGGGATGGCACGCATCGACCGCCACACTTTGCGCTGGTGTTCCGTCCCGGTGAGTGCGAGCGGCAAATCGAAGTGAAAGTCCGCATCGGCAAGATATGCTTCGAGTTGTGTGCACACCTTTTTTGCCAAAGCATTGCGGGGCAGTAACGCCCGAGTATTCACCGGAAGAAATTCAATACCCAGCAAAGCTTCATCCGTGCAACGGATGCCGAGCTTGGCGAAAGGCGCGGGGAGAATGGCTTGGTAGTCCATACGCACATGATAGTGCAATTCGATCACCTCACTCACCAGCGGTGAGCGATAGCCCAATACTTTATTATCCTTTGCCTATTGTTCGCCGCAATCAGCTCAGTTTGCGTTGCAGCGTGCGCCGGTGCATGTTGAGCGCGCGTGCCGCGTAGGGGATATTGTTATTCTGTTCGCGCAATACGCGCTGGATGTGCCCCCATTCCAGTTGATCCAACAAAAATGTCTGCGTCTCAAGAACCGCTTCTGCATTGGCGCGAACAGCAGGCATTAGCCTGCACTGAAAGCTCACTTGGCCGTGTGCTTTTCTTTGATCCGTGCAGACTTGCCGGAACGGTCGCGCAGGTAGTACAGCTTGGTGCGGCAACCTCAATCAATGCGCCAACTTAATGCACAGTCCTTGCCTAACTCCCTCCGCCAACAGTCGCTCGTCGCGCGTCCATAACAACGTGCCGGGAGTGAGCCGAACAGCCGCCAGTAAGTGAGCATCAATGTAGCCGATGCCTGTGCCATAGAGTACGTTGTGCTGAATGAAGTGCATCACTTCGTCATCCGAGGCCACGTTGATTTGCGGCAGGCTTTGCAGGGTGCTGATGACGATGTCGCGGTTCTGCAAGTTGCCCAATGCAAGCTCACCAATCACGAAGGGATGGATTAGCACTGGTCCCTCGTTTAATAAGGCAATCAATTCGGCATCACCCCGCTGCAGGTGATCTATCCAAACGGATGTGTCGACTAAAATCATGCGGGTGTTGTTTGACGGCGAGGCACGGGTTGCAACGATGGCTCTGACCCACCGAGCAAGGCCAATCGTTTGGCGCTTTCTCGCTGAATTAAGGCTTTGAGTGCTTCGCGCACCAAGGCGGTTTTATCCATTGAGCCGGTCAATGTCTGCGCTCTTTCGAGCAAATCATCATCTAATGCAAGTGTGGTACGCATAGTGAACCTCCATTTTGATGAGCGGATATTAGCATCAGTTGATGCGGATAGTTGTGCTCATCGCATTGCCAGACCAAAATAGAAAACGGGAGCCGCAGCTCCCGTTCTCTTTGTTGCATATAGCCGTTGCTTACGCTGCGACTTTGCGTGCCAGCAATTTTTCCTTGATCCGTGCCGACTTGCCGGAACGGTCGCGCAAGTAATAAAGTTTGGCACGACGCACATCGCCACGACGCTTCACTTCGATGCTGGCGATGATGGGGGAATAAGTCTGGAAAGTACGTTCCACGCCTTCGCCGGAAGACACCTTGCGCACGATAAAGCTGGAGTTCAGCCCCTTGTTGCGCTTGGCGATGACCACGCCTTCGAAAGACTGCACGCGCTTGCGCTCGCCCTCAATCACGTTCACGCCAACCATGATGGTGTCGCCGGGGCCAAAATCGGGGATCGTCTTGTTCAGACGGGCGATTTCTTCTTTTTCGAGAATGCCGATCAGATTCATTTTGGTTCCTCTTCTTGTACGGAAGCTTGTTCCTGCTGGTACTCTGCCAGTAGCCGAGCTTCCTGTTTTGTTAGCTGGCGTGTTGCCAGCAAATCCGGACGACGTTCCGCAGTCCTGCCTAATGCCTGCTTCAATCGCCACTTCTCTATCTCGGCGTGGTGCCCGGACATCAATACTTCCGGAACCCCCTCGCCGTTATAAACCTCGGGCCGCGTGTAGTGCGGACAATCCAGCAGGCCTTGCACGAAAGAATCCTGCTGTGCCGATGCCTCGTCGCCCAATACGCCGGGGATCTGCCGCACCACGCTGTCCATCACCACCATCGCTGCCAGCTCGCCACCGGATAAAACATAGTCACCGATGGATAGCTCTTCATCCACTTGCTGACGCAACAGGCGCTCGTCCACGCCCTCGTAACGGCTCGCCAGCAAGATCAATCCTTCTTCACGCGCCAGCAGTTCCATCACGACTTCGTGCGTAAGCTGCCTGCCTTGCGGCGAGAGGTGAATCACCCAACTCTTTGCCAACCCGCTTTGCGCTTGCGCTGCTTTCGCTGCGCTGATGGCTTTTTCCAGCGGTTCCGCCAACATCACCATCCCCGGCCCGCCGCCGTAGGGGCGGTCATCGATGGTGCGGTAGTTGTCGGTCGTGAAATCGCGCGGATTCCACGTCTGCAACTGAAACTTGCCCAGCTCTACTGCTTTCCGCGTCACGCCATAACGGGTGATCGCATCAAACATCTCGGGGAACAGCGTTATTACGTCGAACCTCATTTGAGGTAATCCGCTTCCCAGTTCACCCGGATCATCCTGCTCGCCTTGTCAACTTCGAGCACAACGCTGGCGATGAATGGGATCAGCAATTCGCCATGCTTGCCCTTGACCACCAGCACCTCATTTGCACCTGTCTCCAGCAAGGATTCGACCACGCCCAGCCCGTCACCCGATTCACTTTCGACGCCCAAACCGATCAGATCAGACCAGTAGTACTCGCCCTCTGCCGCCGGCGGTAACTGCTCCCGCGGGATGGCGACCAACAGGCCTTTATATTTTTCGGCGGCTGTGCGATCGGCGACACCCTCCAATTGGGCGATGAGCACTTTGCCGTGGGCACTCGCCTCGATTATCTGATGGGGTTGCCAGGAACCCTCGGCACCAACGTACCAGGTGTTGTAATCAAGCAGGCTATCCAGGTACTCGGTAAAGACCTGAATCTTCACCCAACCCTGCAGACCTTGCGCCGCGACCACTTTCCCCATGACGACCATGAGGCTTGCCTCGTCAGACCTTGGCTGCAGCACCGGCTTTTTTGACCAAACGACCGACGGTCTCGCTCAACTGTGCACCCTTGTCTTGCCAGTGGGTGACGCGTTCCAGTTCAATGCGCAGACTTTCGGCGCCTTCGACTGCCAGCGGGTTGTAGAAGCCGACGCGCTCGATGTAGCGACCATCACGACGGTTGCGGGAATCTGCCACCACCACGTTGTAATACGGACGATTCTTGGAACCGCCGCGAGAAAGACGAATGACTACCATAACGATTATCCAGTAATTAAAGTTTCGGCCAAAGCCAAAAGGGCGCGAATTCTACGATATATCGTTGAATTTTGGCAAGGATTAGTTCTGCGAAGGGATCAGCGGTGCAAAATGACTTCAAGCACGAACTGGGTGCCCAGGTAGGCCAATAACAGGAACGCGAATCCGCTCAAGGTCAGGCGCACCGCGGTATGGCCGCGCCAGCCGTAGAAGTGATGCCCCAGCAACAGCACCCCAAAAACGATCCAGGACAGCAGTCCGAACAGCACTTTGTGCGTAAATTGCCAAGGATGGCCGAATATTTGCTCAGAGAAGAGGAGGCCGGAGACGACTGTCACCGTCAGGATCACAAATCCCACCCCAATCACCCGGAACAGCAGGGTTTCCATCGTCATTAGCGGCGGCAGACTCTTCAGCACTTCGGGCATTCGGGCGTGGTGCAAGCGCTTCTCGACCAGTGCGATCAAGCCGGCATGCAGTGCGGCGATGGTAAACAGGCTGTAAGCCAGCAAAGCCATCAGTACGTGGGTGTCGAACAAACCGGAAGGGGGCTGCGTCACCATGCGCGTGCCGGGGAACATCGCCGGCAACGCCGAAGCGGCGGCGGCAAGCGGCAGCATCAGGGTCAACAGACTGGCAATCGGGTAAAACCGGCGCGCCAGCCAGTAAATCAGTACGGTCAGCCACAGGATCAGCGAAATCGCATAGGCCAAACCAAGGTTGAGTGTGCCCCAGACGAACAGCGTGTCATACAACAGCCAGCCATGCAGCAGCAAGGGCACGACCACGGCTAAGCCCAGTGCACCGCGGTTCTGCTGCTCGGCACTTCCCGCCGACTGCGCGCGCCAGAACAAAAAAGCCAGCGCGGCATAAAGGATAAAGGTGAGCAGATGCAAGGCTTGGTTCGACATGGGACGGGCAGATGTTTTAGACTGTACAGATTCTACAGGAAGCGCGGCGATAATTCTGCCTGTGCTCGGCAGCCCAGCAGGAACCGGCTTGCTGGTGATAGACATTCGCGACCAAAGCCGCTCCCACAATTCTTCAGGAATCAAACCATGTTGGACAACCTTACCCAACGCTTCACCGGCATCATCAAAAATCTGCGCGGCCAGGCGCGGCTGACGGAAAGCAACATTCAGGATGCCCTGCGCGAAGTGCGCCTCGCCCTGCTGGAAGCCGATGTCGCGCTGCCGGTGGTCAAGGAGTTCATCGCCACTGTCAAAACCGCCGCGCTGGGACAGGAAGTCATCGGCAACCTGAATCCGGGACAGGCGCTGATCGGCGTGGTCAACCGCGAGTTGGCCAAACTGATGGGTGAAGCCAATGTCGGTATCAACCTCGCCACCGTGCCTCCCGCCGTTATTTTGCTGGCCGGCCTGCAGGGCGCCGGCAAAACCACCAGCAGCGGCAAGCTGGCCAAACTGCTGCGCGAGCAAAACAGGAAAAAAGTATTGCTGGTGAGCTGCGACGTGTACCGTCCCGCGGCCATCGAACAGTTGCGCACGCTGGCGCAACAACTCGACATCGACTTCTTCCCTTCCGATGTCAGCCAGAAACCGCTGGATATCGCCCTGGCCGCGCACGACTTTGCGCGCAAGCATCACCATGACGTATTGATCGTCGATACTGCCGGTCGCCTTGCCATTGATGAAGCAATGATGGTCGAGATCAAAGCGCTGCACGCCGCACTGAAGCCGATCGAGACCCTGTTCGTGGTCGATGCGATGACCGGACAGGACGCGGTGAACACCGCCAAAGCCTTCGGCGATGCGCTACCGCTGACCGGCGTTATCCTGACCAAACTGGACGGCGATGCGCGCGGCGGCGCGGCGCTCTCGGTACGCCAGATCACCGGCAAGCCGATCAAATTCGTCGGTGTCAGCGAAAAACCGAACGGCCTCGAAGCCTTCCATCCCGAGCGCATGGCGCAGCGCATCCTCGGCATGGGCGATGTGCTATCCCTGCTGGAAGACGCGCAGCGCAACGTCGATCATGCCGCAGCCGAAAAACTGGCAAAGAAGATGCAGAGCGGCAAGGGCTTCGACCTCAATGATTTCAAGATGCAGATCGTGCAGATGAGGAAGATGGGCGGCGTGTCGGCGCTGATGGACAAACTGCCTGCGCAACTGGCGCAAGCCGCCGCCGGTGCGAAAGTCGATGAACGCCAGATCAACCGCACCGAAGGCATCATCAACTCGATGACGCCGTTCGAGCGCAGCCACCCCGAACTCATCAAAGCCTCGCGCAAACGCCGCATCGCGGCCGGGTCCGGCGTGCAGGTGATGCACGTCAACCAGTTGCTGAACCAGTTCGAGCAATCTCAGAAGATGATGAAGATGTTCAACGGCAAGGGCGGCATGGCCAAGATGATGCGCGGCATGGCGGGCAAGTTTCCGGGAATGCGCTAGAACCGGTACGCCGCCGGGATGCCAGTTTATGTAGGTCGGGTTTCAGCCCGACATGTCGGGTTAAAACCCGACCCACATACCGCCCGACTCCGTGCGTGAATTGTTTTTTTAGTGGGAAAAAAACCGATGACACTCAAAGCCATCATATTCGACGTGGACGGCACGCTGGCCGACACCGAGGACGGCCACCGCAAATCGTTCAACAAGGCGTTCGCCGAGAATGGGCTGAACTGGCACTGGGACGTTGAGCTTTACGGTCGACTGCTCAAAGTGACGGGTGGCAAAGAACGAATCAAATACTACGTTCAAGAATGGCTGCCCGATTTCAAAAAACCCGCCGATTACGAAGGTTTCGTAAAAAATCTGCATGTCGTGAAAACGGGACATTACACCGCCATGTTGCGCGAAGGCGCGATCCCGTTGCGCCCCGGTATCAGGCAACTCATCAACGAGGCGCGCAAGGCGGGCATCACCCTCGCCATCGCCACCACCACTTCGCCGGAAAACGTCTCCACCCTGCTCGAAGTCGGTTTGGGCAAGGACTGGGCAAGTTATTTCGCTGTCAACGGCTGCGGCGACATCGTGCCGCATAAAAAGCCAGCGCCGGACATCTACAACTGGGTGCTGAATGAACTCCAGCTCACACCCGGCGACTGCATCGCGCTGGAAGATTCCAACAATGGCCTGCGTTCCGCTCTCGCCGCCGGCATCAAGACCTACATCACCACCAACCCCTACACGCAGAAACAGGATTTCGCCGGCGCCGCCGCCGTGTTCAACGATTTGCGCGACCTGCCCGCCTTCTATGATTTAATCAAACTCTCTCACTGACTCGGCTTGCCACCATGAACGAATATCTGAAACGCATCCTCAACGCCCGCGTCTACGACGTGGCAGTGGAAACTCCGCTGGAAATCGCGCCCAACCTGTCGGCACGCTGCGGCAACACCATCCTGCTCAAGCGCGAGGATATGCAGCCGGTGTTCTCGTTCAAATTGCGCGGCGCTTACAACAAGATGGCGCAGCTCACCCCTGCACAGTTAAAGCAGGGGGTGATCGCCGCCTCGGCTGGCAACCATGCGCAGGGCGTGGCGCTTTCCGCACAAAAGCTCGGCTGCAAAGCCACCATCGTGATGCCCGCGACCACACCGCAGATCAAAGTGGACGCGGTGAAAATGCGCGGCGCAAAAGTGGTGTTGTACGGTGATTCTTATTCTGACGCCTACGCTCATGCACTGGAACTGGAACAGCAAGCGGGGATGACCTTCGTCCACCCCTATGACGACCCCGATGTGATCGCCGGTCAGGGCACCATCGGTATGGAGATACTGCGCCAGCACACCCGTCCCATCCACGCCATCTTCATCGCCATTGGTGGCGGCGGGCTGATCTCCGGTGTCGGCACTTACGTCAAGCAGCTGCGCCCGGACATCAAGATCATCGGCGTGCAGCCGGTCGATTCCGATGCGATGTATCAATCGCTGAAGGCCGGGCGGCGGGTCACGCTCGAACATGTCGGCCTGTTTGCCGACGGGGTGGCGGTCAAACAAGTCGGCAAGGAAACTTTCCGGCTCTGCCGCAAGGTCGTGGATGAAATCATGCTGGTGGATACCGATGCCACCTGCGCCGCGATCAAGGACGTGTTTGAGGACACCCGCTCTATCCTCGAACCGGCGGGTGCACTCGCCATCGCCGCCGCCAAGCAATATGCCGCACGCGAGGGGTTGCAGGGGGAAACCCTGGTTGCCATCGCCTGCGGTGCGAACATGAACTTCGACCGCCTGCGTTTCGTCGCCGAGCGCGCCGAGATCGGCGAGAAGCGCGAATCCCTGCTGGCGGTGACCATCCCGGAGACACCGGGCAGCTTCCGCAAATTCTGCTCGCTGCTGGGCAAACGCAACATCACCGAATTCAACTACCGCTTCGCCGACCCCAAGGCCGCGCAGGTATTCGTCGGCATCCAGGTGCGCGACCAGTCCGAGACCACGGAACTGATCACCAAGCTGCGGCACGCCAACCTGTCCACACTCAACTTGTCCGACAACGAGATGGCCAAGCTGCATCTGCGCCACCTGGTCGGCGGTCACGCGCCCGAGGCGAAGGACGAAATCCTGTTCCGCTTTGAATTCCCGGAGCGTCCAGGCGCCCTCATGCTGTTCCTCAACAGCATGAGCCACAGCTGGAACATCAGCCTGTTCCACTACCGCAACCACGGCGCGGATTACGGTCGCGTGCTGGTCGGCATGCAAGTACCGCGCCAGGACAAGAAGGCGCTCAAGACCTTCCTCGACACCCTGGGCTACCGTTACTGGGACGAGAGCGACAATCCGGCTTACAAGCTATTTCTTGGATAATGCAAACAGATGAATGGCGTTAAAGACAAATATATCGCCATTCGCGCAGACAGCCGTCATGTCCAACCCCCACGCTGACATCCAGGCTAGGAAGCAGGCACTGCGACAACGTATAATCGCCGCCCGCGATGAGCTGACGCCAACCTTGCAGGCGCGCTGGAGCCAGGAGATCGTCCGCCGGCTATGTGGCCTGGCGACTTACAAGGCAGCGCGGACGGTGCTGGGCTACCTGAACTTCGGTTCGGAACTGAAGAGCGAGTTGTGGGTACGGCAAGTGCTGGCGGATGGCAAACGTGTCCTGCTACCGCGCGTGAACAAGGCCGGCAAGCATCTGGACTTGTATGAGGTTAAGGATTTGAGCAGCGACGTGGCGCCGGGTGCTTATGGCATACACGAGCCGATCGTCGAACGTTGCAGGCACTTTGAGGCGTTGGGCGAGATCGACCTGATCCTGCTGCCCGGGGTCGCATTCGACCGCACAGGGGGACGACTGGGATACGGTGGAGGCTTTTTCGACAAATTACTTGCACGCCTGCCGCATCAACCGCCCCTGGTCGCAGGCGCCTTTACTTTGCAGGTGGTTAAAGAGATTCCGCAGGAGCCGACCGACCGCAAGATTGATTGGTTGATCACAGAGAATGAAACGATACGTTGTTAGGGCGTCTCTGCAAAATCCAGAGTTCGCCCAAATGCAAGGCGTGGAGAAAATTCCGCAGCACCGCATGTGATTGATATGCAGGCAAGGAATTTTCTCCGCCACGCTGCAGTTGGATGAAAACGCAGTTTCAGTGAAGACTAATGTCGTAACTAAATCTGTATTTTTAGAGGTGTCCGTTATTTAGGGAGTGAGTAAAGATGGCTACGCAACAACCCGACTACGATCCGCAGGAAACGCAAGAATGGCTGGAGGCGCTGCAATCGGTGCTGGACAAGGAGGGCGGCGACCGCGCCCACTTCCTGATCGACCAGCTCATTCATCATGCCCGTCTGGCCGGCGATGATGTGCCGATCAGTGCGACCACGCCCTATATCAACACCATTCCGCTGGACAAGGAAGAGCGCTCGCCGGGCAGTCACGACATGGAACACCGCATCCGCGCGCTGATGCGCTGGAACGCGATGGCCATCGTGCTCAACGCCAACAAGGAATCTTCCGAACTGGGCGGTCACATCGCCAGCTTTGCCTCGGCCGCGACTTTGTATGACGTGGGCTTCAACCATTTTTTCCACGGCAAGACCGACACACACGGCGGCGACCTGGTGTACTTCCAGGGCCACTCTGCGCCCGGCATGTACGCGCGTGCTTTCCTCGAAGGCCGCCTCACCGAGGAACAACTTTACAAGTTCCGCCAGGAAGTCGATGGCGACGGTCTGTCTTCTTATCCGCACCCGTGGCTGATGCCGAATTTCTGGCAGTTTTCCACCGTATCGATGGGGCTGGGGCCGCTGATGGCCATTTATCAGGCGCGCTTCATGCGTTACCTGCAACACCGCAATCTGGCGCAGACCGACGGGCGCAAGGTATGGGCTTATTTGGGTGACGGCGAGACCGACGAGCCGGAATCGCTGGGCGCGATCTCGATGGCGGGGCGCGAGAAACTGGACAACCTGATCTTCGTCGTCAACTGTAATTTGCAGCGTCTGGACGGCCCGGTGCGCGGCAACGGCAAGATCATTCAGGAACTGGAAGGCGTGTTCCGCGGCGCGGGCTGGAACGTGATCAAGGTGGTCTGGGGTGGCAAGTGGGATCGTCTGCTGGCCAAAGACAAGACGGGCCTGCTGTTGCAACGCATGGAAGAAGTGGTGGACGGCGAATATCAAACCTACAAGTCGCGCGATGGCGCCTTCGTGCGCCAGCATTTTTTCGGCAAGTATCCGGAGTTGCTGGAACTGGTCGCCGACATGTCGGACGACGAGATCTGGCATTTGAATCGCGGCGGGCACGATCCGCACAAGGTGTTCGCGGCTTATGCGGCAGCTTCCAAACACAAAGGCCAGCCGACGGTCATTCTCGCCAAGACGGTGAAGGGCTATGGCATGGGCTCTTCCGGCGAAGCGCAGAATCCGACCCACCAGCAGAAAAAGATGGACGGCGAATCTCTGCGCAAATTCCGCGACCGCTTCAACATCCCGGTCACCGACGAACAGTTGCCCAAGTTGCCGTTCGTGCGCCCCGAAAAAGACAGCCAGGAGGAAAAGTACCTGAAGCAGCGTTGTGCCGAGATGGGCACGCTGCCCATCCGCGAGCCGCTGGCGCACCCGCTCAACATCCCGCCACTGGAAGCTTTTGCCGCCCTGCTCAAGGATAGCGAGGGACGCGAGTTTTCCACCACCATGGCCTTTGTGCGTCTGCTCGGCGTGCTGGTGAAAGACAAGGCCATCGGCAGGCAGATCGTGCCGATCGTGCCGGACGAGTCGCGTACTTTCGGCATGGAAGGCATGTTCCGCCAGCTTGGCATCTTCTCGCAGGTGGGTCAGCTCTACACCCCGCAAGATGCCGACCAGCTGATGTTCTACAAGGAAGACCAGACCGGACAGATCCTGCAGGAAGGCATCAACGAAGCCGGCGGCATGGCCGACTGGATCGCCGCCGCCACCGCATATGCCAACCACGGCGTGGCGATGATTCCGTTCTACATCTACTACTCGATGTTCGGTTTCCAGCGTTTCGGCGACCTGGCCTGGGCGGCGGGCGACATGCTGGCACGGGGCTTCCTCATCGGCGGCACCGCCGGACGCACCACGCTGAACGGCGAAGGCCTGCAGCACCAGGACGGCCACAGTCACTTGCAGGCCGCGCTGATTCCCAACTGCGTTTCCTACGATCCGACCTTCGCCTACGAACTCGCGGTCATCATCCAGCACGGCATGCAGCGCATGTACCACAATCAGGAAGACGTGTTCTATTACCTGACCGTGATGAATGAAAACTACGCCCACCCGGCGATGCCCAAAGGCGCGGAAGCAGGCATCATCAAGGGTATGTATAAATTCAGTGAAGGGACCAGAGGGAAGGGTGAAGGGAAAAAACCGCGCGTGCAATTGCTGGGCAGCGGCACCATCCTGCGCGAAGTGATCGCCGCCGCCGATTTGCTGGAGAAGGATTTCGGTGTCGCCGCCGATGTGTGGAGCGTGACCAGCTTCAACGAGCTGCGCCGCGAGGGCATCGACTGCGAGCGCTGGAACACACTGCATCCGGAAGCCAAACCGCGTTTGAGTTACGTCGAACAATGTCTCGATGACAAGACCCCGGTCATCGCCGCAACCGACTACATCCGCGCCTACGCCGACCAAATCCGTCCCTGCATCAAGGCGCCCTACAAGACGCTCGGCACGGATGGTTTCGGGCGTTCCGACACGCGCAAGAAATTGCGCCACTTCTTCGAGGTGGATCGCTACTACGTTGCCGTTGCGGCATTAAAAGCACTGGCCGATACGGGCAAAGTGGATGTGAAGGAAGTCACGCGTGCGATCAAGCTGTACCAGATCAACGCCGAAAAACCGAACCCCGCCACGGTGTAATCGAGGAGAACGACGTGACAGTTTTGTAGGTCGGGTTTTAACCCGACAACTCGGACTGAAGTCCGACCCACCTATAGTTACAGCCAGGAGAGCGACGTGGCACAAATCAACGAAGTAAAAGTTCCGGACATCGGCGGATTCAAGGGTGTGACCGTCATCGAAGTGGCCGTGAAAAAAGGCGACACCATCGCTGTCGAGCAGACGCTCATCACCGTCGAGACGGACAAGGCGACCATGGATGTGCCCGCGCCGTTCGCGGGCGTGGTCAAGGAAGTCAAGCTCAAAGTCGGTGACAAAGTCTCGGAAGGCGATCTGATCGCTTTGGTCGAAGGTAGCGCTGCCGTGAAAGCGGCGTCCGCCCCGCAAACTGCTGCGCCGGCTGCACCAGCGCCGGTTTCCGCAAAACCAGCCCCGACTCCCGCACCCGTTGCAGCGATGCCCGCAGCCCCCCCGCCATCGGGCGGCAACGCCCACGCCAGCCCGTCCATCCGCCGCTTCGCGCGCGAACTCGGCGTAAACCTGACGCAAATCGGCGGCAGCGGCGAAAAAGGCCGCGTCACCAAAGAAGACGTGCAGAACTTCGTCAAGCGCTCGCTGGCGCAACCGCAAGGCGCAACAGGCGGCAGCGCGCTGCCCGGTTTGTTGCCGTGGCCGGACGTGGACTTTGCCAAGTTCGGCGAGATCGAGACGCGCGCGCTGTCGCGCATCAATAAGCTCTCCGGTGCGAACCTGCACCGCAACTGGGTGATGATCCCGCATGTGACCCAGTTCGAGGAAGCCGACATCAGCGAGATGGAAGTTTTCCGCAAGGAACTGGGCGCCGAGTATGCCAAGCAGAACATCAAGATCACCCCGCTCGCCTTTATGCTCAAGGCCTGCGCGCACACGCTCAAGCACTTCCCCGATTTCAACGCTTCGCTCGATGCCAGCGGCGAGAATCTGGTGCTGAAAAAGTACATTCACATCGGTGTCGCGGTGGATACCCCTGACGGTTTGGTTGTGCCGGTCGTGCGCGATGTAGATCAAAAAGGCATCGTGCAGCTGGCGCAGGAACTCGGCACGATCAGCGCCAAGGCGCGCGACAAGAAACTGCCCGCAACCGAGATGCAAGGCGGCTGCTTCACCATCTCCAGCCTGGGCGGTATCGGCGGCACGGCTTTCACGCCGATCATCAATGCCCCCGAAGTCGCGATCCTCGGCGTGTCGCGCGCCAGCATGAAACCGGTGTGGAAGGACGGCGAGTTCGTGCCCCGCCTGATGCTGCCGCTGTCGCTGTCCTACGACCATCGCGTGGTCGACGGCGCGGCCGCGGCACGCTTCGCCACCTACCTCGCGCATGTGCTGTCCGACATGCGGCGTCTTGCGCTGTAAGCAGTGAACACCGCCCCCATCGGCATCCTTGGCGGCACGTTCGATCCCATTCATCATGGGCATCTGCGTATCGCGCAGGAGGCGCTGGAACAGTGCGGGCTGGCGCAGGTTTTATTCATCCCCAACGGCACGCCGCCGCACCGCACCGCACCGGTCGCACCGGCGCAGGCGCGCTGGGAGATGGTGCGCATGGCGATCGCCGGCCAGACGGATTTTCAGGTCGATGTGCGCGAGGTATTTCGCAGCGGCCCCTGTTACACGGTGGACACGCTCACCTCGCTCCGTGCCGAGCTGGGCGCGCAGCAGCCGCTGTGCCTGATCCTCGGCGGCGATGCTTTTCTGCAATTGCACACCTGGCACGAATGGCAGCGCCTGTTCGAGCTGGCGCATATCGTGGTGCTGCAACGTGCGGGCGGGCAGCCGCTGGGCAATGCGATGTCCCAAGCGACCCCCGCATTGCAAGCCGAATATCGGGCGCGCCTCGCTCCCGGGGCGCGTGCCCTGCACGAATCCCCCTCCGGCAGCATCTTCGTCGCCGACATGCCCGCGCTCGACATATCATCCACCGACATCCGCCGCCGTTGTGCGGAGAAGAAAAACATCCGATATCTCGTGCCGGATGCCGTTGCCCATTACATCAATACTTACTTACTCTATAAAAAACCATGCTGAACGTAAAAGAAAAGACCCAAGCCATCGTCGCCGCGCTGGAAGACATCAAAGCGCTGGACATTGAAGTCATCGACACCCGCAAATTCAACTCGCTGTTCGAAGCCATGGTGATCGCCAGCGCGCAATCCACCCGCCAGACCAAGGCATTGGCCGACCATGTGGAAGAAAAACTCAAGGAACTCGGCGAAAATGCGATCGGTATCGAAGGCGGCGACAGCGGCGAGTGGGTGCTGGTGGACATGGGCGATGTCATCGTGCACATCATGCAACCGGCGGCGCGCGCCTATTACAATCTCGAAGAACTGTGGGGCGTCCAACCCAAGCTGCGCGCCAACGTAAAATGAACCTGAAAATCTTTTTTCATCCACGTAAAGCACGAAATACTTCAGTGAATCACCCCGGCTTGGTGCTTCTCATTGCAGGCACCGCTCCTGGCCACCGCGTCCCCTCGAATCCGTTCGTGTTATTTCGTGTATTTCATGGACAACCGGGTTCCCCAGAATGAAACTGTTGATCCTCGCGGTGGGCAACAAAATGCCGGCGTGGATCAACGAGGGCTTCAACGAATACGCCAAACGCATGCCGCGTGAAGCGAAGGTCGAGTTGGTCGAGATCAAACCGGAACCGCGCAGCACCGGCAAAAGCACGGCACAGATCATGGAAGCGGAAGCGCAGCGCATTTGTGCCGCCTTGCCTGCTTCCGCGCGCTGTATCGCGCTGGACGAACATGGCGCAACTCCCACCACGAAACAGCTGGCGCAGCAGATGCAGGACTGGATGCGGGCGGGTTGCGATGTCGCTTTCATCATCGGCGGCGCCGACGGGCTATATGACTCGATCAAGCAACGCGCGCAGCAGATGATGGCGCTGTCGGCTTTCACTCTGCCGCACGGCATGGTGCGCGTGCTGCTGGCCGAGCAGTTGTACCGCGCCCACAGCCTGCTGCATAATCACCCCTACCACCGGGAGTAAACATGCACCGCATCTATCTTGCCTCACAGAGCCCGCGCCGGCGCGAACTGCTGAAGCAGATCGGCATTCGCTTCGACCTGCTGGTGCTGCGCAATGACCCGCGCCGCCAGATCGATGTGGACGAGTTGCCGCTGGCACAGGAGTCTCCAGCCGCCTATGTCGAGCGAGTCTGCCGCGAAAAGGCACAGGCCGCACAGGAAGCATTGCGCCTGCGCACCCTGCGCGCTGCCCCCACCCTCACCGCCGACACCGTGGTCACCCTGGACCAGCAGATCATCGGCAAGCCGGATGACAACGCGCATGCGGCACAAATTCTGCGCAAGTTGTCCGGTCGGACCCATGAAGTCATCACCGCCGTTGCGCTCACCCTCGGCGAGCGGACAGAATTCCGTGTCGCCAGTACCCGCATCCGTTTCGCGTCGCTGGATGAGGAGCGCATCCGGCGCTACCTGCTCACCGGCGAGGCACATGGCAAGGCCGGGGCTTACGGCATCCAGGGCCAAGCCGCCGCGTTTGTGGAACATCTGGAAGGCAGCTATAGCGGTGTGGTCGGTCTGCCCCTGTTCGAAACGGTAGAATTACTCAAGTCATTCGGCATCCCCACCCCGTGAGCGAAGAAATCCTGATCAACGTCACCCCGCAGGAAACCCGTGTCGCCGTGATGCAGCAGGGCATCGTGCAGGAACTGCACATCGAGCGCGGCAGCCAGCGCGGACTGGTCGGCAATGTTTATGTCGGCAAGGTGAAGCGCGTGTTGCCCGGCATGCAGTCGGCGTTCATCGACATCGGGCTGGAGCGCTCGGCCTTCCTCCATGTCGCCGACATCCGGGAGAACCGCATCGACGGCAATCCGGCCAAGCCGATTGAGAAAGTCCTGTTCGAAGGCCAAAGCGTACTGGTACAGGTGATCAAGGATCCGATCAGCAGCAAGGGGGCACGCCTGTCCACCCAGCTCAGTTTCGCCGGGCGCTTGCTGGTCTTCCTGCCGCAGGAATCGCACATTGGCGTGTCACAACGCATCGAAGACGAGACAGAACGCGAAACCCTGCGCGCCAGAATGCAGCAGGTATTACCCCCCGGGCACGGGGGCGGTTACATTATCCGTACCCTGGCAGAGGGTGCCAGTGACCAAGAGTTTCGCACCGACATCGATTACCTCGACAAGCTGTGGCACAACCTGCAACAGCAATCGCAACACCTTGGCGCACCCGCCCTGCTGTACAAGGAGCTGGACATCAGCCTGCGCGTGTTGCGCGATTTTGCCAACGACGATGTCGCCCGCATCCTGGTCGATTCGCGCGACACGCACCTGCGCATGCAGGCATTCGCCGGCGACTACAACGCGGCCGCGCTGGTCAAGCTGAATCACTACATCGGCACGCGCCCGCTGTTCGATCTGTACGGCGTGGAGGAAGAGATCGAGCACGCTCTGTCCAAGCGCGTCGAGTTGAAATCCGGTGGCTACCTGATCATCGATCAGACCGAAGCGCTGACCACCATCGATGTCAACACCGGCGGCTTCGTCGGCGGGCGCAATTTCGACGACACCATCTTCAAGACCAATCTCGAAGCAGCGCAGGTCATCGCGCGCCAGCTGCGCCTGCGCAACCTGGGCGGCATCATCATCTGCGACTTCATCGACATGGATAGCCAGGAACACCGCGATGGCGTGTTGCAGGAATTCAAAAAGATGCTGGCCTTCGACCGCACGCGGGTCAACGTCCACGGCTTCTCGGCATTGGGACTGATCGAAATGACGCGCAAGCGCACCCGCGAGAGTCTGGCGCACGTGCTGTGCGAGCCTTGCCCCGTCTGCCAGGGGCGCGGCGAGTTGAAGACGGCGCAGACCATGTGTTACCAGATCCTGCGCGAAATCGTGCGCGAGGCGCGCCAGTTCAACGCGCGCGAATACCGCATCCTCGCCTCGCAACAGGTGATCGACCTGTTCCTCGACGAAGAGTCGCAGAGCCTCGCCCAGCTTTCCGACTTCATCGCCAAGCCGGTTTCCCTGCAAGTCGAGACGCTCTACAGCCAGGAGCAATACGACGTTATCCTGATGTAGGGCCGGGTTACTCCTGCGTGCTGTCGTTTTTTTGAATATGATGCTGTCATGCCTGCTCCCGCATTCCCATTCCTGTCCCGCTGGTCACTGTCAGTTTACCTGTGCACCGCATTCTGTTTCCCCCTTCCATTGCTGGCTGACGAGAGACCGTCCGCGCCGACATTAATTGAATCCGGCATCGCGGTAACCGATGCGACGCGGGATTACGTTTCACGCCATTTCCTTGCCCTGACCAGCGGCATCGACCGATTCTTCGGCGGTGAGCGCCACTTCCAGGAAAGCAACGACAGTGTATTGCAGCTCGACTGGAATGAATTGATGGAGCCCGCTGGCGCGCGGCAAGGCCGCCTGTCGGGTCGGGCAAAGCTGAATCTGCCTTCGACCGAGCAGCGCTTTCATCTGTTGTTGGAGAGCGATCCGGTGCAGAACACCACCCGTGTCACTCCCGCCAACCAGCCGCAGGCAGCCAGACAAACGACTGCGGCGGAAAAATATGCGGCCGCCCTGCGTTACGAAAAACAGGATGAGCAGGCCTGGTTTTACAGCTCCGATGTGGGGATTCGGGTACAGGCACCCTTGCAGCCCTTTGTCCGCGGCCGCATCAGCCATGTACTCCCGCTGCAAGCGTGGCTGATGAAAAACACCGGAACCCTGTTCTGGTTCAGCCAGATCGGGCCGGGGAGCAGCGCACAGATCGACTTCGACCGACCGCTCACCACGCAGACCCTGTTCCGCGCCGGCAGCAACGCAACCTGGCTGCATCTGCCGCAACGTCTCGACCTGCGCCAGGACTTTACCCTGTTCCACACCCTTGACGAACGTCGCGCCCTGCAGTATCAGGCCAGCATAATCGGCACTACCCAGCCTTACACACGCGTCGATGACTGCATCCTGTCGGTGCTGTACCGCCGCCAGCTGCACCGGCAATGGTTATTCTTCGAGTTGAATCCGCAGTTCCATTTCCCGCATGACGAGCAGTTCCGCTTTACGCCGCAACTCTGGCTGCGCCTGCAAGTCTTTTTCAGCAAAAAGTAGATTCGGGCGTGGTCAGGGCAGCGCCAGCATCGGATAGCACAGTTTCACCTTCAGTTCGCGTTTCATTCTTTCATTGCGCAAACGCCGCGACTCATTCATGAACGACCACATCATCGGCGAGACCCGCTGTTGCACCTCGGCGCGCGACAAACGCGGCGGGTGCGGCAGGCCGTGCGCATCGGCGATGGCATCGAAGTAAACGCCCATCTTCATCTCGTCGTCGTCCACCGCATGATAGACCCGGTTCGGACGGGCATGGCGCAACGCCGCGATGAGGATGCGCGCCAGATCGTCGGCATGAACGTGATTGCTGTAACCGTCCTCGGCGGCAAGAAGGGCGGGCAAGCCCGCACGCAAGCGGTCCAGCGGCAGACGCCCGGCGGCGTAGATGCCCGGCACGCGCAAAATCGAGGCGTGCACCCGGTTGTGCGCAGCCCAGGTGCGGATCTGGCGCTCGGCACTGATCCGCAACATCGCTCGCCGGGTTTGCGCGCGCAACGGCCGCGTCTCGCTCACCCACGCACCCGCACAATCGCCATAGACGCCGCTGGTGCTGATATAAACCAGGCGGGTCGGCAGCTTACCCTGCGCCAGCGTCGCCAGCAGGTTGCGGGTGCGCCCATCCTGCTCGCCGGGTCCCTCCGGCGGTGCCAGATGGAGCACAACCTGCGCCAGCCCCGCGAGGCGGCGCAGGCTGCGCCGCTCGTCCAGATCGCCGATGATGGGCATCACCCCCATACGGCGCAGAGACGCACAGCGTGCCGGATCGCGCACCAGCGCGTAAAGGTGAAAGTGGCCGGATAAAAGTGGAATGGTGCGTTGCGCGATATCACCACAACCGATGATGAGCAGATTATTCATACCGCGATTATGCGGCATTATGTCAAAGCAATCAGCCGCCATCTATCGCATCGAAGCGCAACACCCTGTAAAATCGCGCCCTCACTCCAACAGGGCATTCCCATGAGTTTCAAGATCACCATTCAGCCGAGCGGGCATGAATTCCCGGCCGCTGCCGACGAAAGCATTCTGGAAGCAGCGCTGACGCACGGTCTGGTACTGCCCTACAGTTGCCGCAACGGCGCCTGTGGTGTGTGCAAGGGCAAGCTGGTGGAAGGCAGTGTCGATTACGGCGAGCATCAATTCGCCACGCTGACCAAAGAAGAAAAAGCGGCCGGCTTGGCGCTATTCTGCTGCGCCAGGCCGCTATCGGATCTGGTGATCGAGAGTCACGAAGTAAGCCGGGTGCAGGAGATTCCGGTGAAAATGTTGCCCTGCCGCGTGGAAAAGATGCAGAAAGTGGCGGACGACGTGATGGTGCTGTCCCTCAAGTTGCCAGCCAACGAGCGCCTGCAATTCCTCGCCGGACAATACATCGACATTCTGCAAAAAGACGGCAAGCCACGCAGTTTTTCGCTGGCCAATCCGCCGCATGACGACGCCTTCCTCGAACTGCATGTGCGCAATATTGCGGGCGGCACCTTCACCCATCATGTATTTAACAGCATGAAGGAACGCGACATTCTGCGCATCAAGGGGCCGCTCGGCACTTTCTTCCTGCGCGAGGAGAGCGACAAGCCCATCGTCTTCGTTGCCGGCGGCACCGGTTTCGCGCCGGTCAAGGCCATCATCGAACACGCGCTCAAGATCGGTTTCAAACGCGAGATGCATTTCTATTGGGGCGTGCGCAAGGTGAGCGACCTGTACATGCTGGACAAGATCAGGGAATGGGAGGCGAGCGGCATCCGCTTCACCCCTGTCGTCTCGGATGAAAACTGGAGTGGACGCACGGGATTCGTGCACGAAGCGGTGTTGCAGGATTTCAGGGATCTTTCCGGCTACGCGGTGTATGCCTGTGGCACACCGGTGATGGTGGAGGCTGCCCATCGCGATTTCAGCTCGCAATGCGGGCTGCTGGACGAGGCCTTCTTTTGCGACATGTTCACTTTCGCGCCGAAGAAATAGCTTCGTTTTTAAACCACTTTCGGCCACGGATAAACACGGATTTTTACCGATAAACCGGGAATAATCACATCACCTGCAGTCACCCTTTCGGTGCAGTACCAACCCAGCGCAATGCAAGTTTTATCCGTGTTTATCGGTGTTCATCCGTGGCTCAGCTATTCTTTCCGGGCTCACTTACGTCTGCCGCCAACTGGTAATACTTGAACGCGTCATCCGGCTTGTGCTGCTTTTCCGCCAGCTGGGCCAGCGCGGTGTAAGCCTCGCGGCTCGGCTGCAGACTGAGGCTGGCATCCAGATAGCTCTGCGCCTTGCCCCACAACTCCTGATGCAGGCAAAGTTTGCCCAGCGCCAGCAACAGTCCGGCATCGTCGTGATGCGTGGCCAGCCAGGTTTCCGCCTGATCGATCTGCCCGCCGCCTTCGCGACAGTCGCCATACAAAGCGGCCAGATCACTATCCCACTCGGCGTTCAAACTTTCCGTCAGTACCTGGCGCGCCAGCGCGCATTCACCCGCCTGCATTAAGATACGTGCGGCCTCGGCAGCGATCTTCGCTGTGCGCCTCAATTCGCCCGGCATCTGTTTCCACAGACCGCGTAACGACTTCCCGTCCCCCGCACTCGCGCGCAATTTTTGCAGCCAGGCATGCTGGCGCAACTGTTGTGCCTTGGCGGGCTGAATGGCATTGCGCTGCTCCAGTTGTCCCACCAATTCCAGCACTGCATCCCAGTTATGCGCCTGTTGTTGCGCCTTCAATTCCAGCGTCATCGCACCGACATGTTTGCGGATTCCGCTAGCATTCAAGGCTTGCAGTGCGGCCAACGCCGACTCCGGTTGATGCTGTTCGAGTTCAAATTCCGCCTGCGCCAGCAGGCGCATGGTGTCCTCGCCCGGCGATCTGCCGCTGGGCAGGGCCAGATAGGCATCGCGTTGCCCGAATTCACGCAATGCATGGGCCGCCCGCGCGGCCAGCACGGCGTTGAGCGCCGGTTGCTCTCCCAGCGTAATGGCGCGTTGGGCTGCCTGTTCAGCGGCTGCATAGCGCCCCTCAAAATAGGCGGTCAACGCTTCCAGCAGGGCGTCATGCCCTTTTCGCTGCGCCCGTTCAGCACGGAAACGGCGCACGTAGGCGGGCAGTTGCAGCGCATGCGCCACCCCGCGCAGCAGCAGATGACCGAGCACGAATGCGCCGAGTAACGCCACCATAAACAGCGTGAACGACAACTCGACGCGATAAGGGGGATACACCAGCAACACATAACCAGGATGTCCGGCGGCAATCGCCAGTGCCACGGCCGCAGCAAACAGCAACAGCACCCAGACCAGGAATTTCATCGCGTGCTCCGTTCCTGCGCCACCCGGTAGTTGCGTACTGCTTCCAGCGTCGCGCTGATATCGGGTAGCTCAACAACGATATTGGTCGCCGCCAGTTTGCGCAAAAGCTGCTGGGCAAGACGCGTCTCGTTCGCGGCAGAATCGAAATATCGACCAATCCAGCCCTGCACGGTCTTCAGTTCGCGGCGGAAGCCGGCCTCGTCATGCGACAGCAGGGACAGCCGCGCGGACAACAGCACCAGATTCAGGTTCTCGCGCACAAAAAAGGATTGCGAAGGCGACAACAGCGGCATTTCTGTCTGATCTGTACGCCCGATGCGGATCAGTTGCCGCACCTCCTGCAACAGCTCGCGCCAGAAACGCTGCCACGCATTCCGCTCGGTAGCGTCTTGAGTTGTTTCTTCCTTTATCCGCACAGGACGCATTTCCTGCGCCAGCGGCAGTTGCTCCGCCACTGCAATCAGCTGGTCGAGTTGACGATCGAGGGCGCGCACATCAACCTCGGGCAGGGCACGCAAGCGTTCGATATCGCGCTCGATACGCCGGCGCAGATCGGTGGCACCGGACCGCTCCGAACGCTGCAAACGGCTGGCGGCATTCTGCAGCGCGATCAGTGCCGCTTTCACATTGCCCGACAACTGCAACTGCTGCTCGGCGATCAGCAGCACCTGCTCCACATCGGCCAGCATGGTTTGCTCGCGGCTGCCGGCTAAATCCTGATACAGCGTTTCCAGCGCCGCGCGCTGTGCCTGGGTTTCGGCGAAGCGGCTTTCCAGCAGGCTCAACTTGCCGCCCAGTTCGCGTGTCACTTCCTGGTTCTGCGCGACCAGCGTCTGGTTCGCCTTGTTCGCCCCGTCAACTTCGGCCAGCCGTTGCGCCACCAGTTGTTGCAACTGGTTGAGCTGATAATGCGCATCCAGCCATTGCCAGACAAACACCACGACCAGCACCGCCAGCGTGAGCTGGGTCAACGACAGGCGCGAGAGCCAGCCCGGTCGTGGCGCGGGTTTTTCAGGGGT